>Ga0181534_10000129_pt1 | contig 53410 bp, 40 predicted proteins | sample PEATcosm2014_Bin_37_FD_119758 | JGI IMG/M metagenome (GOLD analysis project Ga0181534, IMG submission 119758) | Peatland microbial communities from MTU Mesocosm Facility, Houghton, MI, USA - PEATcosm2014_Bin17_10_metaG | ecosystem: Environmental > Terrestrial > Soil > Wetlands > Peat | place... | reverse complement strand
GCGCCTTTGAGGAGGGGCAGATTGGTCGGCAGGCGCGGAATCGTGCTGGCGGCAAACCCGATCACGACATGACGGCCCCCCCAACGCAGAGTGCGAAACGCTCGTTCTGTGGCCTCACCGCCGACGGGATCGTAGACCACGTCGACCCCCGCCGCCCCGACGGCTGCTTCTATCTGCGCCCGCCAGTTCTCGTCTCGAATGTTGATGACGGCCTGTGCGCCACCGGCCTTTGCCATGGCGACTTTGGCGGGAGTGGCCGCGGATCCAATCACTCGTGCTCCCAGAGCACACCCGATCGCAACTGCCGCAAAACCTGCAGCGCCACCCGCGCCCAGTACCAACAACGTCTCTGCGCCTTGCAAGCGGGCCTGGAGCAGACCATAACGCGCAGTCTCGTAGTTGCTGCGGAATAGAGCCGCCTCCCGAAGGGTCAAACCGTCAGGCACACGGACCGCGTTGCGCGCCGGGCAGACGACGCGCTCCGCGAAGGTGCCCAAAACGCGGTCGTTGGCAAACCCCATTGCAATCACACGATCCCCGACGCGAAACTGATTGACTCCGCGCCCGACCGCTTCGACCACGCCTGTGCATTCGGAACCCGGGATGAAGGGAACATGCGATCGAACTTGATAGCGGCCGGTCGCAATCAACATGTCAGCCAGCGCGACGGGGGCGGTATGCACTTCAATGAGAAGATCACCGCCAGTCAGCGCAGGGACGGCGGTTTCCCGCAATTCCAATACGGGCCCGTGGTGATCCAAAACCCAAACGGCTTTCATTTCCAGGTGGATCGGCTTCGATCCCACGTGGCCGGGGTTCGACCCTCATCCCGAAGTTGAAACTTGAGGATGCGTCCGACCGGATTGCGTGGCAGCTCGTTGCGAAATTCAATGAACCGCGGTACCGCAAAATGCGGCAGGCGATTCGTGGACCAGCGGCATAGTTCTTCCTCGCTGACCTCGGCACCCGTCCGCAGAACAATGGTTGCCTTGATATCGTCTTCGGCCAGCTCGGAGCGGACGGCATGGACAGCCACCTCCTGGACCGCCGAGTGTTGCAGAAAGACGGTTTCCAGCTCCACGCTGGAGACGTTCTCACCGCCATGGCGCAGGTAATCCTTCTTTCTGTCGATGAAATACAGGTTTCCATCCGCGTCTAGACGACCGATGTCCCCGGAATGCATCCAGAGTCCCCGGCAGGCGACGAGGGTCGCTTCCGGCTGCCGCCAATAGCCTTCAAACATAATGTGCGGCTTGTTCGGACGATAAACAATTTCGCCGCTTTGCCCGGGAGGTAACACATTGTCGTCGTCGTCCACTATACGAACGTCGAAGTCACCGTTGGATCGTCCGATGCTGCCGATCGGGCCCGGGATCTCACCGTAGTCGAGCGTCGTAACCTTGCAGCCCTCCGACTGCCCGTAGCCGTAGGGATTTACATACGCGACTCCAAACCGGTTCTCCATTACTGAACGCGACTGAGCGGAAATCGGCGCTCCCCAAATGCAAACGAGCCTGCCGACGCAGCGTAACTGTTCGGGGCTTTCGGGCGCGCCACAGATGAGCGGGATGGGCGAGCCCACGAGATTGGCCATGGTTGCATTACTGCGCTCGATATCCTTCCAGAACCCTGACAGCGAAAAGCGCGCGGCAATCGCAAGTCGAACGCCGAAGCGGATACCGACCATTACGATGCCCGCGATGCCGTTCATGTGAAAGAGTGGCGAGTGAGTCCATAACACATCCTCGCGACCTCGGATGGGCAGTCCCGCGTGGAGCTGCCGTGCGAAGTTGCAAATGTAGTTATGGCTGATCATGCAGCCTTTGGAGGCGCCGGTCGTCCCCGATGTATACGCAAGGCACGCCAGATCTCCAGGCTGTGCAGCTGGCGCCAGCGGGCTGTCGTCGTCGCCGCGGAAATCATCCAGAAGGAGAATCGGAATCGGGCAGGGGGGTACCGCTCCCACAGTGTCACGTACCAAAATGTGCCGCACGCCCGGAAGTTGTTCGGCTATCTCAACGATTCGCCCAAGGTACGCGCTCTCGCAAATGACGACTCGCGATTCCGAGTCGACGAGCTGATGCCGCAGAAAGTCGCGCTTGAACGCAGTGTTCATCGGCACCCAGACCGCATCCAGCTTGCTGATGGCAAACCAGCCGACAATGGCATCGATGTTATTGTCTAGCATGGTCGTGACGCTCTCGCGGGCCTCGATGCCCAGAGCCCTGAGCGCGTTCGCCATTCGAGTGCTGCGGCGCTCGACGTCATTAAAACTGAACGTTGTCCCATCAAAGTCGACGAGCGTGTTATCGCCAAACCGGGCGGCCGAACGGGCAAGCGCGCGCACCGGCGTGTCCAACTCGTACGTATTCTCGAGCGCAGTCGTCATTCGAAGTCTCTTGTTTGGCAGAAGTGTCCGCCGGGCTGTGCGACGCAGAGGTGCATCAGGCCGCGCTCAGTATGAGGGCGCTCGTCGGTACACCCGACCCGGAGGTTGCCAGTATGTTGTCCACGTCTTCAATCTGGTTGACAGCGGTGCCACGCACCTGACGTACCGCCTCGGTTATGCCGTTCATGCCGTGAATATAAGCCTCGCCGATTTGACCGCCGTTCATGTTGACCGGCAGGCGCCCATTACGTCCCAATGCACCGTCTTTTATGAAATCCTTCGCCTCACCGCGCGCACAGAAGCCATAAGCCTCGAGCGATACCAGCACGCTCGGTACAAAGTGATCGTAAATAATGGCCGCCCGCAGGTCGGCCGGCCTCAGACCGCTCATTGCGTAGAGCTGACGGGCCACGGCGTGGGCTTCCTCGAACGGTGTGACGTCATCGCGGTAGAAGTTGTTGAGATACATTGTCTGATTGGGCGAGCCCTGCGCGGCTGCGCGTATCAACACCGGCGGCTGCTTCAGATCGCGCGCGCGTCTCGCGCTCACGACTACCACGGCGACACCGCCATCGCTCTCCTGACAGCAATCGTACAACCGCAGCGGATCCGCGATCATTCGAGAATTCATATACTCATCGAGCGTGATCGGACGCTTATGGAAAAACGCGTTGGGGTTGGTCGCAGCGAAGGCGCGCTGATTGACGGCAACTGCGCCAAAGTCCTCGGCCCGGGCCCCTGTCTCATGCATGTAGCGTCGAATGCAGACTGCCATCATCGCGGCAGCCGTTTGCATACCTTGCGCGATCTGGTAGGCGAAGATCGCGTTCTCCGCCGTCGGCATCGTGAAGGCCATCGGATTGCCGTACCGGTATTCGGATCGTTCGTTCATGCCTCTATAGGCGACGACACAATCCGCGACGCCGGTGGCCACCGCCATGGCGGCATGCATCACACTGGCTGCCCCGCCTCCGCCACCTCCGCTGATGCGGCTGAAGAATGTCAGTTCCTTGCCGCCGATGGCTCTGAACACCTCGTTTTCCCCGTTATTATCCACTGCGATGGTCGCCAGGCCATCCACATCGGCCGGTGTCAGGCCCGCGTCATGGAGCGCCGCGACGATCGCCTCCGCAGCCAGGGAAAGTTCCGACCGTCCTGAATTCTTTGAAAACTCGGTCGCGCCGATTCCCGCAATCGCGGTCCGGTCTCGCAATGTAAACATCGGATCGTTCCTCACGCGGCCCGCGCAGCGCGGAAGCGAACGGACGCCACGGCACCGCGGCGCAGGAATTCAGCTTGCAGTTGCATACCGATGGCGAGACGGTCGAGCGCAATCGCATCCAGGGCGCCGAGAAAGCGCACTCCCTCATCGAGCGTTACGATGCCTACGGGATGCGGCATGTTGAATCCAGGCAGGGGAGGGTGATGGTGAACGGTGTAGCTGTGCAATATCCCTTGCCCACCCATTTGCGCCGCGCTCCAGCGTACGGATTGGCACCGCGGACACATTGGCGAAGGTGGATTGCGTAGCGTTGCACAGTCACTACAGCGTTGAATGAGAAGTCGGTTCTCCTCCAGGCCTTCGTAAAAAAAATCGAAATCGCGGTTTGAGCACGGCGCGGAGTGTTTTTTCCGGGTTGGGCTCGGTATTTCTTGTGGCATGTGCGGCGATCCCCGGCGCCGGTGGCGCTAGCTGCGGCGCGCCTTAAGATAGCATTCTATATCTTAGAGTCAACGGCGCGCAGTGGCGTACGCGCGCGAATTCGCTGCGCCTCAACAAACCTAACTCGAGTTGATCAACTTCAGGCGGAACAAGTGAGATGCGAATGGCCTATGCGAGAGTGCGGCTCCCCCGGGGCGGGGCTCTCGTTATGCCAGGCCGGAGTGCAGGCACGGGCCAACTGCTCTGTAATCCTGTAGTATCTACCTACCGGTGGGTAGATTCAAGAGCGCGATCGGGATCAGAGCGGTTCGGCCGTTCCCGCTGCCACGGTTGTTCGCATGATGTTTGCGGGTGCGAATTCGGGGCCGTTGGCTGCTGGCGTTGGCGCTCGCCGTCTGCGCTCTGTAGTATCAGTATCTTACGATTCAGGTTTGTGTCGAATGCCGAACATGCGCAAGTTCCAAAGCACCGAGGCCAAATTGGCCGCCCCCAAGTCCGCCGTGGCGGGCTCGCGCAGGCCGCGCGATGAAAGGTGGGCGCAGATACTGGACGTCGCCGCTCAGGTCTTTTTCGAAAAGGGTTACGATGCGACGTCGCTGCAAGATATTGCCAACCGGACGGGCATCCTGAAGGGCAGCATCTACTACTACATCGAGACCAAGGAAGACCTGCTGGGCAACTTGCTCCGCGAGGCTCACGACAAGGGCTTGCGTGCGATCCGGCCGATTGCGGACAGTCCGGGCGACCCCATCCAGCGGCTGGCGGCAATGATTCGCAGCCACGTTGACTATGTTTGTATCGACCGCGCCCGAACCGCAGTTTTCCTCCACGAGCGACAACGCCTGTCAGCAGACAAGCGCAAGGAATACCTGGGGGACGAGCATGCGTACCTCAAGCTGTTCGAAAAAGTCATTCTCGAGGGTCAGAAAGCCGGACTGATTCAACGGCGCCTGGATGCCCACCTGGCGGCGTTGTGTCTGATTGGGTCTTTGAATTCCCTGTATGAATGGTTTCAGCCGACCGGCAAATTCTCCGTGGCCAAGATAGCAGAGCATTATGTGGCGGTGTCCCTGTCCGGTCTGACGACCGCCGAAGGTGCCGCCGGCGTGGTTGCCGATGGCAAACGGCCGGGCGGTTCCCGGCCGGCTGCGAACTCAGCAAAAGCTCGCTAGCGGGGTCGCCGACCCGGTAGCGCCGGCTGCGTCCTATTCAACCGGCCGGCCGTTTGGTAACGTGCGAAGCCGAGTCCCGCGGCCCAACCCTGGCGGCCGCGGTCGCCAGGATTCAAAAATGTCCCATGATGTTGCCGCGGAAGCGGCTCGCGCGATGAAGCTCTCACTGCACGGTAAGACCGTCCTCGTCACCGGAGGAGCTGCGGGTTTGGGCCGAATGATCGCCGAGGGAATGCTGGGCGCCGGCGCGAAGGTAATCATCACCTCGCGCAAGCTGGCCTCGCAGGCCGCGACGCAGCTGGGTCCCAACTGCATCGGAATCAATGTCGATCTCGGCGTATCGGAGGGTATCGATGCGTTGGCCCGCGGCGTGCGCGACCAAACCGACCGGCTGCACGTCATAGTCAACAATGCCGGCAAGACTTGGGGGGCGCCCTTCGCCACCTTTCCCGACAGTGCTTGGAATGAGGTTCTAGCCTTGAACTTGCGCGCACCGTTCGCTGTCGTGCAACGGCTGTTGCCGCAACTCGAGGCGGCTGTGGCGCCGGACGATCCGGCGCGCGTGATTCAGATTGGCTCGGTCGCCGGGGTTCGCGTCGAGCGGTTAGGTGCATTCAGCTATGCGGCGAGCAAAGCGGCATTGCATCACCTCTCGCGCGAGTTGGCCGCCGAGTTGGCCCCCCGCGGAATTACGGTGAACACAGTCGTGCCGGGTTACTTCCCAACCAAGATCACGGCCCATATCCGGTCCGACGAGCAGCGGTTGGATACCCTGACGCGGCGTATCCCGCTCGGCCGCCTCGGGCGGCCCGCTGATATCGCCGGCCTGTGCGTGTACCTCGCCTCTGCCCTTGGGAGCTATATAACCGGCGCTGAAATCGCCATTGACGGCGGCCTCAGCGGCTGCGTGTGAGACAGCGCCTCCTCGGGCCGGATCGCCCGGTCTTCATGCCGCAGCCGCCTGATGCGCTTTGCCCAGCGGCTCAGAGCAGTTTTCGCTCATCGAGTCCCAGGGAGCGACCGATGATTTCCTTCATGATCTCGGAAGTCCCCGCAAAAATCCGCGTGACGCGAGCGTCGGTGTAGAGCCTGCTGATTCGATACTCGGCCATGTAACCGGCCCCGCCATGGAGTTGTACGCACTGGTCCGTGACCACACCCTCGAGCTCCGAGGCGAGTAGTTTCGCCGCCGAAGCCAACTCGGCTGACAGCGTCCCGGCATTCAGCAGCAATACACACTGATCGACAAACGTCTGGACGGCGTCGAGCCTGGCCCGCAGGTCGGCCATTACGAAGCGGGTGTTCTGCAGCGCCCCGATCGGCTTGCCGAACGCGCGCCGCGTCTTCACAAACTCGAGGGTGAGATCGAACGCTGTCTGGGCGGCGGCCATGGAACCAACCGCCGCGATCAATCGCTCGGTGGGCAGACACTGCACCAGGTATTTGAAGCCCGCATTGGCCGCTCCGAGGACGTTTGCTTTCGGCACCCGCACGCCATCGAAAAACAACTCCGAAGTATCCTGCGCGGCGAGCCCCATCTTGGGCAGCCGCTGTCCGCGGCGGAAACCCGGCATGTGGGATTCGACCACCAACAGAGCCAGGCCGTGCTTGTGCTGCGGGTCACTGCGGGCGGCCACGATGATCAGATCGGCTATCTGGCCGTTGGAAATGTAGGTCTTGGATCCCGTGAGCAACCAATGATCGCCCTGGTCTTCGGCGCGAGTACGTATCCCGGCGAGATCGCTGCCGCATCCCGGCTCGGTCATTGCGATGGCGAGAATCGAAGAGCCGCGCACGCAGCCGGGTAGCCAGCGAGCCTTTTGCTCCTCGTTGCCCAGTCTGCCGATATACGGTGCGACCAGCCCCGAATGCAGATGAAGGTAGAAACCCGGCTCACCGTAGCGGAGGTTCTCCTCGATGAGGATCTGTTCATAGCGGAAGTCGGGGATGGCCGCGCCACCAAATCGCTCTTCGGCCCATGGGAGCAGATATCCCTGGGCGCCCGCCTTCAAGTAGGCCTCCCGGTCCACGTAGCCCTGTTCGCGCCAACGCTCGGCGTGTGGCGCAATCTCCTTCTCGAAGAACCGGCGGGCGCTCTCGCGAAACAGCTCGTGCTCGGTGTCAAAGATCAGGCGGCGCATCAGGAGTAAAATCGCATGCCGTTCGCGGCCATACCGCGCAGCTGTTCGGTGGGGGCGAACCGTTTGCCAGCCTGCTGCGCGAGACGGTCGCACTCGCTGACGAACTCACTAACGCCGACCGTATCGATCAGCGACAGCGGACCCCCTGACCAAGTCGGAAACCCCCAGCCCAGAACCGCGCCCAGGTCGCCATCGGCTGCGTGCTTCAGGATGCCCTGCTCGAGACACCGAGCCGTCTCCAGCGATTGGATATAGAGCAGGCGCTTCTTCACCTCCTCGACATCCGGCTGGCTCTGCACAGGTGGGAAAGCCGCGGCAAGCCCGCCCCAAAGCGATTTCCGTCCGCCGTCCTTCGGATATTCATAGAACCCGCCGCCGCCCTTGCGTCCCGTGCGCTCGAACTCTTCAACCATCTTTTGCAGCACCTGCATGGAGCCGGGGGGCCGGAAATCGGGATCCTGACTTTGTGCCTGGCGGACGATTTTCATCGGCAGCTCCAGCGTCACTTCATCGATTACAGCCAGTGGCCCCACCGGCATGCCGGCCTGGCGAGCGGCGTTCTCAATCAGCGCCGGCGCGACTCCTTCGCGCAACAGCTCCATGCCCTCGTGAATGAAAGTCTGAAACACCCGACTGGTATAAAAGCCGCGGCCGTCGTTGACGACGATGGGAACTTTGCGGATCTGCGTGACAAAGTCGAGTGCGCGCGCGAGCGTTTCGGGGCGCGTACCCCGACCCATGATGACCTCGACCAACTCCATTCTGTCCACCGGTGAGAAGAAGTGCAGCCCGATGAAGTCCCCCGGACGGCCGCAGGCTGCGGCGAGGCCGGTGATGGGGAGTGTCGAGGTGTTGGTTGCAAACAGGGTCCCCCTGGAGACAACTGCCTCGGCCTTCCTGATGACGTCGGCCTTGATGTCAACATCTTCGAACACCGCCTCGATCACCAGCTCAACGCCAGCCAGGGCGCTGTAATCCATCGTCGGCGCAATACGCGCAAGCACCGCGTCTGCCCGTTCCTGACCCATCCTGCCGAGCTGAACTTCGCGCGTCAGCAGGCTGGCCGAATGAGCCTTGCCCTTCTCGGCGGCCTCACGGGAAGCATCGAGCAACACCACATCCACGCCGGCTTTGGCACAGGCATAGGCAATCCCGGCTCCCATCATTCCCGCTCCGAGGATGCCCACCCTGGACGTGGCGGCTGTTGGTATATCCGATGGCCGACGCGACCCCTTCTGAGCGAGCCCTTTGTGCGCGAACGTGGTGCGAATGATGTTGCGTGCAGCAGTATGGGTGAGGAGCTTCGCGAAGTGTCGCGACTCGATGAGTAGCCCCTTGTCGAGCGGCACCTGCACGCCCTCGAAGATGCAGGTCAGAATGGAGATCGGTGCCGGGTAGTTCCGTCCGTATTTCGCCAGCAATTTGCCGGTCGCGACGGTAAAGAGGCTCGCGGTCGATTGCTTCAGCAGACCGTCCGATTCGGCAATCCTGAAGCCTTTGGTATCCCATGGCCGTACCGGGCTCGGGTTCGAAGCGAGCCAGTTGCGGGCCGCATCCAACACCTGCGCGCCGGGTACGACGCGATCGACGAGTCCCCATTCGGCGGCCCGTTGTGGTGGATGGCTTTTACCCTCCAACAGAACATCCAGCGCGCGCGACACGCCTATCAAGCGGGGTAAGCGCTGCGTGCCGCCGGAGCCCGGCAGCAGTCCAACACTCACCTCGGGCAGGCCGACGACCGCTTTGGGATCATCCGCCAAAATCCGATAAGTACAGGCCAGCGCGAGCTCATAGCCGCCGCCGAGTGCGAAGCCGGACATCGCCGCCACGACGGGTTTGCCGCAGGTTTCGATCATGCGGTGCAAACGGGTCGCGCGCTGACTCAGGTCAAATGCCTCGTCGGCTGTGATATTTGTGGCGCGCTCGAGGATGTAATTCAGATCCGCTCCGGCCATGAAGCCCGGCTTGGCCGACGCGATAATCACACCGGTAACGGCTGCGTTGGCCGCAATCGCCTGAAACGCGCCCGTCATTTCATCTATCCAGGCAGGCGAAACGGTGTTGACACCGGCATCCGGGTTGTCGAGCAACACGGTCGCGATGCCGTCGTTCAATGTCAGGTTTATGTAGTGCGCCATGTGAAATCAGACTCTCTCAATGATCGTGGCGGTTCCGAGCCCGTTGCCGGCGCACAGCGTTACGAGCGCGGTGTTGAGGTCCCGACGCTCCAGCTCATCCAGCACCGTCCCGAGGATCATGGCGCCGGTGGCACCGAGCGGGTGCCCGAGCGCAATGCTGCCGCCGACGACATTGACAATCTGCGGATCGAGTTCGAGCTTGCGCATGAATCGAAGCACAACACTCGCAAAGGCTTCATTGATCTCAAACAGGTCGATATCCGTCTTGGTCATGCCGGCGCGCGCGAGCAGCTTCTGCGTTACATCAGCCGGTGCGGTCAGCATGATCGTCGGCTCCGAGCCGATGCTCGTGAAGGCTCGGATGCGGGCGCGTGGCTTCAGAGCGGCGGCTCTTCCGAAGCGCTCGCTGCCGATGAGAACCGCGGCCGCCCCATCTACGATTCCCGAGGAGTTTCCGGCGGTGTGTACATGCGCGATGCTCTCGACCTGCGGGTACCGTTGCAATGCAATCGCATCGTAGGCCATCTCTCCCAAGCCGGTGAAGGCGGGTTTGAGCGAGGCCAGCGACTCAACTGTTGTAGTCGGGCGCAAATATTCGTCGCGGCTCAACACGACTCGCCCGATGATGTCATTGACGGGTGCAATACTGCGATCGAAGTAGCCCGCTGACTGCGCCGCCGCCGCCCGCTGTTGACTGACAGCGGCGTAAGTATCGACATCGGTCCGCGTGAAGCCATCCAGCGTGGCTATGAGATCGGCGCCGATCCCTTGCGGTGCGAAATAGCCATGGTAGCTGGCCCATGGATCGGCGGACCAGGCGCCGGAGTCTGCGCCGATGTAGGTGCGCGACAGGCATTCGACGCCGCCGCCGATTGCCGCGTCGGCGGCTCCGGTCATCACTTGAGCCGCGGCGCTGTTGACGGCTTCCAACGCGGACGCGCAGAAGCGATGCACCTGCTGGCCCGCGACCGTCTGAGCATAATTGGCTGCAAGCACGGCTGCTCTGGCGATGTTGCCGCCCTGTTCACCTACGGGTTGGGCACAGCCGTAAATAACATCGTCGATGAGCCCGGTGTCGAGGTTGTTTCGCTTGGCGAGCGCAACGAGGGGTGTCGCGGCGAGTTGTACGGCGGTGATTTCGTGAAGCGAGCCGTCCGGGCGGCCTCGCCCGCGCGGGGTGCGTACGTGATCGAAAATAAACGCATCAGTCATGCCGGACCCCGTTACCACATGGGTGTGGCTGCAAAATGGCTGAATTCCTGTAGCGCGAGATTAGGTGATTCTGAATGGTCTGTCTACCAACCGTTTGATATGCTAGCATCAACATCTCGCATGGCGAGAAGCAGTGCTGGACGCGGTATCCTGCAGGGGTACTGCGCCATGAGCTGACGGGGTCCGCAAGTTGCTCGGCGAAGGTAGAGGGACAGATATGGTTTCAGAGCAGAGTTTCCGCATCGGCTATCTGTGCGTGGAGCGCAGGAACTGCGTAGCCACCGTGTTGATGAACCGACCGGAAAAACTCAACGCAATGACCGCGGATTTCTGGGGCGATCTGCGTCGTGTGTTGGATGTGCTGGCGGGCGATCGCGAAACGAGGGTGATCATCATAACCGGCGCGGGCGACAAGGCCTTCAGCGCAGGCGGTGATATCGTCGGCTTCACGCAGTTGAAGACGATCGATGAAATGCGCGCCTATCAGGTGGATGCGATGAGCACGTTTTCCCATGTTGAGCGCTGCCCGTTGACCATAATATCCGCTGTCAACGGACTCGCGTATGGGGGAGGTTGCGAGCTGGTGTTTGCAAGTGATATCGCGATCGCCGCCGACACCGCCACGTTCGCGCTGCCGGAAGCGGCACTTGGCCTCGTTCCCGGTTTCGGTGCCCTGCGCTCCCCCGATGTTGTGGGACGGCAAATGACCAAATTCCTGATTGCCACCGGAGATTCGATCAGCGCGCGGCGCGCGCATGAGATTGGCATCGTGCAGGGGGTAGTTCCCAAGGCGGGGCTTCTAACCGAGGTACAGGCCCTCGCGGAGCGCATCGCCTCGCGCTCGCCCCTGGCTCTCTCCGTGGCCAAGCGGATGGTGAATCGTACGATCGACGCCGCCGGTCAGGACTACTCGGTTGATGAGATCACACGGTTGCAGGCGTCGGATGACCGGGCGCAAGGAGTGGCGGCTTTCCTGGCCGGCCGGGTGCCTGTTTTTGGTGTTCGCCCGGATGAAGAATTGAAATGACGGACGGAGCTGGATCTAAATCGGACACGCCGTCAATGGCGGATAAGATCGCAGAGCTCAAAGCCCGTCAAACCCGCGCGCTGGAGATGGGCGGTGAGGAAGGGCTGAAAAGGCACCGGGCATCGGGACGTCTACCCGTCCGCGAGCGGGTCGCTCTGCTCATTGATGAGGGAAGCTGGTTCGAGATCGGCGCGCTGGCGCTTCCGGAAATGCGGACGGCTCGGCACGTCCCTGGCGACGCCGTGGTGACGGGTTTTGCCACTCTCGATGGGCGCCAGGTGGGCGTGATCGGTATCGACTCGTCGGTGTTGGCGGGTACCACTGCGCCCACGAGCATGCGCAAACAGGGCCGGCTGATTGAAATCGCGCAGAAGAACGGTTTCCCGATCGTCCTGCTATGCGATGCGGACGGCGGGCGCATTCCGGATGTGATGGGCTGGCGCTTCTCGCATCTGCCGCTCGACTTCAAGAGCTTCTTGAAACGAACTGACGGTGGACCGCAGGTGCCGCGCGCCGCCGCGGTGCTTGGCCCCTCCTACGGAGACTCTGCGCTGCACGCCTCCACGGCGAACTTCGTTGTGATGGTGCGCTCCGCGTCGCTTGCGCTGGTGGGTCCGTCAGTAGTTGAGTCAGCAACCGGAGAAAGTTTGTCCGATGCCCAATTGGGTGGCCCCGACAAAGCGATGGCGGTGGGCAACGCCCATATGACGGTGGAATCGGAAGGGGAGGCAATGGACGCCATCGCCGCATTTCTTTCTTACTTTCCATCCAACAGTGCGCTGCCGGCCCCGGTCGCACCCCCGAGGCTACCGGCTGCCGACGTCGCTGAGCTCGAAACTCTCGTGCCACTAGGCGCCAAGGCCGGATACGACATGCGTCGAGTGATCGAGGCGATCGCGGACGAGGCCAGTATTTTCCCCTGGGCTGACGCCTGGGGCCCGTCTCTTCTGACCTGTCTAGTCCGCATCGAGGGTAACCCGGTCGGCGTGATCGCCAACCAGCCGATTGTCAAGGCAGGCGCGCTGGATGCAGCGGCGCTGGTCAAGGAGCACGATTTCGTCGAGTTGTGTAACACATTCAACATCCCGTTGGTGTTTCTGCATGATGTTCCGGGGTTGATGGTGGGTGCGGATGCGGAAAAAAGCGGCACGTTGAAGGCGTATGAGAAGCTGGCACTGTGCATTGCGACCGCCAGTGTTCCCAAGATCGGCGTGGTGATCCGAAAAGCCTATGGCGGAGGTCATTTCGCCATGGGGGGGCGCCCGATGCATCCGGATTTCCTGTTCGCCTGGCCGAGCGCCGAGCTGGGGTTCATGGCCCCGGAGACGGGAATCAGGACCGTCTATCGACGCAAGCTCGAGGCCGTGCTCAAAGAGCAGGGGCGCGCGGCGCACGATGCGCTCGTCGCTGAGCTCTACAAGGAATGGACCGCTGTCTCGGAGCCTTGGGAGGCTGCGGCCCACCTATCCCTGGATGACGTGATTGAGCCGGCGCAGACACGCGCTGTTCTGATCAGGGCGCTCCGCTATGCCTGGGGCAACACCCCGGCGCGGATTGCGAAGTGAGCAGCCTGCCGCTCTCCGTGGCGCAGGGCGCTGCGTTTTTGCAACTCATGAAGCGCTACGTCGTCGACTACACCAATAGCCACGACCAGACCGAGACCGCCGGCATCATGGAGGCTGACTATCTGCTGCGGATGGGCGAGCATGTTGTGTCAGGTCGGGATGGAGCCTATGCCACCGCGACCCGCCGGCAATTCGAGCAGTTTCCGGGGCTGGGTCTGACAGTGCACGAGATCCATACATCGGGTGAGCGATTGGTGATGCGCTTCTCCGAACATGGGGCATCCGTTCGACACGCGGGTGCGCGGGCAGCCTGGGGAGGTATTGCCCTCTACAGTTGGAATGGCTCGAGACTGACAGCCAACTGGGTTGAGCAGGACTATCTGTCGCGCGCTGCTCAACTGGCCAGTGGTGTCGCGCACCCTGTTGAGCCGCCGGCAGTCGCCCCGTGGGATACCTCTCCCGCGGCGCCCGAAGAACGGGCTGTCCACGTGGTTCGAGATTGGCTCGAGGCGGGCGAGCTGGCCAGCAGCGCGGGGGTAGTCTGCGACGATGCGTGGAACGGCACGGCCCCGGTCCGGATAGTCGAGCAGCACAGCATAGTCATCAACGAGTTGTTCTCGTGTGGGCCGGTCGTTGCGTTTCATGTCGTGCAGCACGGCGCGCTTGCCGGCGATTTCGCGAAGCAACCGGCCGAAATAGGGGTGCCCGTGAAATTGCATTCCGCCGGGTTGGTGCATGTGGTGGGTGGCACGATTGCGCACGGCCGAGTTGTCAGAAACCGACTCGACCTGCGTCGTGCCCTCGACCGGAGGGCCTGAGTACCGTGATGTTGGAATCCATTCTGGTGGCCAATCGAGGCGAAATTGCCGTCCGGGTCATTCGGGCGGCCCGCGAGATGGGTATCCGCACAATTGCGGTTTTCAGCGATGCTGATAAAGACGCGCTGTGGACGAGAGTGGCCGATGAAGCGCATCGGTTGGGACCGGCTTCCGCGCGCGAATCGTATCTGGATATCGCGCGGATAGTCGCGGTCGCCCGTGAGTCCAACGCAACCGCGGTACATCCCGGGTATGGCTTGTTGAGCGAAAGCGCCGAATTTGCGCAGGCGGTCATCGATGCCGGCATTACTTTTATCGGTCCGCGGCCGGACACCATTGCGCTGATGGGGGACAAGGTGACGGCCCGGGCTGCCGCAATCGGCTGTGGCGTGCCCGTTCTGCCGGGATCGGACCAGGCTGTCACCTCCCTGCAGGAAGCCCTGCTTCTGGCGCAGGGAATCGGTTGGCCGCTCGCGGTCAAAGCGAGTTTCGGTGGGGGCGGGCGCGGTATGCGGGTTGCGGCCGATGTGGGCGCGCTCGCGGCGGCGCTCCAGCAGGCAGGACGCGAGGCGGCGGCCGCGTTCGGCCGGAGCGAAGTATTCCTCGAACGCTACCTGGTCCGTCCACGTCACGTGGAAGTGCAGGTGCTGGGAGATGCGCGCGGTGCGATCGTGCACCTCGGAACCCGGGATTGCTCCGTCCAACGTCGTCATCAGAAATTGATTGAAGAGGCGCCCGCTCCCAACTTGTCAGAGCGGCTGCGGGACCGGCTGACCGACGCAGCGCTTACCCTGTGCCGCAAGGTTCGATACCTCAGTGCCGGCACTGTGGAGTTTCTGGTGGATAGCGCTCGGGAGGAGTTTTATTTCCTCGAGATGAACACCCGTCTGCAGGTTGAGCACGGCGTCACCGAGCTGGTGACCGGAATCGATCTGGTGCAGCAGCAGATCCGGATCGCTGCGGATGAGCCCTTGGAGTTTGCGCAAGCGGACGTGCGGATAATGGGTCATTCGATACAGGCGCGCATCACGGCCGAGGACCCGTGGAAAAACTTTCGACCGGTGCCCGGTCGCATCCATCAATGGCAACTGCCGTTGGGTCCCTGGCTCAGGTTGGACTTTGGCGTGGAGCCTGGAGATGACATTCCGCCTCACTACGACTCCCTGTTTGGCAAGATCCAATCGTGGGGGCGTGATCGCGAGGGGGCGCGCCGCCGACTTGCGCTGGCGCTGGACACTCTCCGCGTCGCGGGTGTTCCTACAACAGCCCCCTACTTGCGCAGCGTCATTGAGAAGACTGCCTTCCGGGAAGCAACTCATGATACCGGCTCGTTGGAGCGCGACTGGCAACCCGATCCGGCCGACGAGCCCGCGGTACCGGCCGCGCTGCCGGCTGTCGACATTCCCACCACCCAGGCTTCCGAACGCCGCGTACGAGTTCCCTGGGGTGAGCGCTCGATCCCGGTTGCGGTGTTCGGGATTGCCCACGCGGGGAATGGCGCAGTGGCGGCTGATGCCGGCCGACCTGGGCGGGCACGGCAGGAGGAGAATTTGGGAAGGGGCTCCTCGGGCGGCCCTCTGATTACCGCGCCCATGGATGCCACTGTCATCGCGGTCACCGCGCAGGTCGGTCAGTCTGTTGTCCGCGGTGCTCCGGTCCTGATTCTCGAAGCTATGAAGATGGAAGTGGTGATCAGTGCACCGCTGGCTGGCCTCGTGGAGGCAGTATTTGTGGCCCCGGGCGAGACCGTAAAAACCGGAGTCCGGCTTGCTTCGGTGGCCGCACGGCCGGTGTCCGAAGCATGAGTCGCGGCCCCCTCGACGGTCTTCGGGTGCTCGAGTTTGCGGGTATCGGTCCAGGTCCCTTCGCCGCGATGTTGTTGGCTGACTTGGGCGCTGATGTCGTGCGCATCGATCGCGCAGGCGGGGCCGAGTGGCCCAACTTCCCGATCGTATCGCGCGGTCGCGCCTCGATTCTGCTCGATCTGAAGAGTCCCGCGGGGGTGCAGACTTGTCTTGCCGCGATTGAGAAAGCCGATGTGCTGATCGAGGGCTTCCGGCCCGGCGTGCTGGAACGTGTTGGTTTGGGCCCCGACGTGGCACTGGCGCGCAATCCGAAACTGATCTACGGCCGCATCACCGGTTGGGGTCAGTCCGGACCCCTGGCCAAGGTCGCCGGGCACGACATCAACTACATCGCACTCGCAGGGGCACTGGCGCCTCTGGGAGGTGGCGCTGATGCACCGCTGCCGCCGTTGAATCTGCTGGGAGATTACGCAGGTGGCTCGCTCTATCTGGTGATGGGCATTCTCGCAGCGCTCCTGGAGCGCAATCGTTCGCAACAGGGCCAGGTCATCGACGCGGCCATCGTGGATGGCGCGGCCTCGATGTTGGCTCCCCTGTTGGGAATGGCGAGCGCGGGTGCCATCAATCTCGATCGGACGAGCAACATCCTGGGCGGGCGGGTCGCTCCGAATTACCGAACCTATGTATGTGCCGACGGTCGTTACGTGGCCGTAGGCCCGCTGGAGCCACGATTCTACGCGCAACTGTGTGCGCAACTCGGTGTCGAGGCCCGCCCTGCGAGAACCCAGGCTGACAGGGATGAGGCGAGCGCTGAGTTGGCTCGCATCTTTGCGACTCGATCCCGGGACGAATGGGCAGCGAGCCTGCAGCACCTCGATGTGTGCGTTACGCCTGTCCTGACACCGCAAGAGGCGGCTCGGCATCCTCATCTGAGCGAGCGCGGCACCTATGTTGACGCCGACGGATATTGCCAACCGGCCGCGGCGCCGCGCTTTTCGCGAACTCCGTGTGCCGCTCCTTCTGCAAGCCCGGTTGACGGAGAAGGCGGCGCCGAGCGGTTGGCGGCATGGGGAGTCCAGTGTTGACATCCAGACGGGTTGCCGGAGATCCAATTGACCATCGCGTTGTGTGATCGCGTCGCCATCGTGACCGGAGGCGCCAACGGACTCGGCCGCGCGCACGTCGCCGCCTTGGCGTTGCATGGCGCGAAAGTTGTAATCGCCGACCTGGGAACTAGCGCAGAGGCGGTGGCGGAAGAAATCCGGGGTCGAGGCGGCGCGGCCCTTGGGTATCGGGTCGATGTGACAGATGTTGCGGCGGTTGACTCTGTGGTTGCCGACGTCGTGCGAACATGGGGTCGCGTCGACATACTGGTCAACAATGCCGGGATCCTGCGCGATAAGACCTTCGCAAAAATGGCGTTGAGCGATTTTCGATTGTTAATGGACGTGCATGTCATGGGGGCGGTGCACTTCACCAAGGCCGTCTGGCCGCACATGATTGCCCAACAGTATGGTCGCGTTGTTATGACCACATCCTCGGCAGGGCTATACGGAAATTTCGGGCAGGCGGGCTATGCGGCCGCCAAGGCGGCGCTCGTGGGCCTGATGAAAACTCTGGCAATCGAGGGCGCGCGCTACGGAATCCGGGTGAACTGCCTGGCGCCGACCGCGGCCACATCGATGACCACCGGGATTTTCCCTGACGCCATGCTCGAGCTTCTGAGCCCGCAGGCGGTATCGCCCGCCTTGCTCGCGCTCGTCGCTGAGCAGGCACCCACGCGCATGATCCTGTGTGCGGGCGCAGGCAGTTACGAGGCAGCTCATATAACACTAACACGCGGCGTCTATGTTGGTACGGGACCCGACGCAGCGGCGGCGATACTCGCTCGATTGGCCGAAATCTGTGCGCACGACGGACAGACCGTTCCTGAGAATGCGCTGGTCCAGGGGCGTATCGAAGTCGAGAATGCCCTTCGGGCGGTCCCGTAATGAGGCGCTGCGGGGCGGCTCGTCCGCTGCCGGTGGCGCCCGCCGTTGCGCGTCGGATTGACAACGCTGCGGCCCTGGGCTTCAATCTGCCAACCGACCGGTAGAATGATTGGGACGCCGGTGGTGCGATTTTTCGCAAGGGGGATGATGGTGAAGCGGACTGCAGCGGGCGGTGTGTTGTTGGCGGCGATGTTGGCTGCAACCACGACGAGTGCGGCGCCGTCCGCGGTGCAGGGCGCCGGCGTTGGTGCCGCTGCGTACCGGGTGCATTGTGCCTCCTGCCACGGGGCCGAGCTGGGCGGGGCCGGCGGGCCGACCTTGACCGGGCCCGGATTTGTGGAACGCTGGTCGGGAAAAGCAGCCGCGCTCCGTGCGGACATTGCAAGCCGCATGCCCCTAAATGCGCCGGGCACTTTGTCGAGTCGCGATTACGCCGCGATTACAGACTATCTGCTGCGCAAGAATCACCTGCCCGCAGCGCAGGGCAAAACCCGGCAGTCGCCTGCTCGCGTGGCCGCATCCGCGCAGTCCGAAAGGAGCCTGCCGGCCGTGCTGACTGCGCTCGGCACGCCGCTCACCGACCAACCTGACGATGCGCAGATCAGGGAGCCTGCCCGCGGCGATTGGCTGCGCTATAACCGCGACTTCCAGGGACAGCGGTTCTCGCCTCTGACCCAAATTACGCCCGCCAACGTGGCGCAGCTGGCGCCGAAATGCATCTTCCAGACCGGCGAAGTCGGCAGCTTCCAGTCATCTCCCATCATTTACGCCGGCCGGATCTACATCACGACACCGCACAGCACCTATGCGCTGGACGGATCGAGCTGCCACGAGATCTGGGTCCACACTTATACTCCCACCGGTCCTGAGCCCCTACCCTCCAACCGCGGAGTCGCCCTGTATCGCGGGCTGGCCATCCGAGGCACGACCGACGGGCATCTCATTGCGCTGGATATCACCAACGGCAAGCTCCTGTGGGACGTACAGGTTTGTGACAGCCGCAAAGCCTGTTTCATCAGCGCGGTGCCGGTCATCTTCGACGGCAAGCTGTTTGTCGGCGAAGCCGGGGCGGATTTCGGGGCGGTGGGGCACGTCCACGCGTTTGACGCAAAGACCGGCCGTCATTTGTGGGCCAGGAGCGTGGTTCCGAGCGCGCATGAGCCGGGTAGCGAGACCTGGGAAAACGGTGCGGTGCCGGGAGGCGGGTCGATGTGGACTACCCTAACTGTTGAGCCTGCCGCGCGCCTGCTCTACGTTTCTGTTGGGAATCCGGATTCCGACTTTGACGGGCGGCTCAGACCCGGCGCCAACCTGTACACCGACTCGGTTCTCGTGCTCAGTGCCGATACCGGCGAAGTCCAATGGTATGCACAGCAAAATCCGCATGATGTGCGGGATTGGGACACTGGTGCGGCGGCCGTGGTCTATGAGCAGGACGGACGCAAGCTCATGGCGGTGGGCAGCAAAGACGCCCACCTTTACTTTTACGACCGCGAGAGCCATGCGCTCCTGGCACGCAAGGAGTTGGCGCGGCAGCTCAATGACACCGTGCCGCCGTCCCCCGGCAGCCCGATTCACATTTGCCCCGGCGCGCTCGGCGGCGTGGAATGGAACGGTCCGGCCTTTAGTCCCACCGACCGTATGATCTATGTCAACTCGGTCGATTGGTGCATGACGCTGACCGTCCAAAAGAGCAAGGCGGAGGCTGCCAATGTGTATGGTGGAATTCCGATATTCGATCCGCCGGAGCAGGCGCGCGGATCGCTGCGAGCCTTCGATGCCTCGACGGGCGCGGAGGTCTGGAAATACGACGCGGCGGCGCCAATGTTGGCCGGCGTCACGCCCACCGCGACCGGCCTGATACTGACAGGATCGGGTGACGGCGACCTGTTGATTTTCGACTCGAAGAGCGGCAGGAAACTCTACAGCTTCTACACCGGCGGACCGATTGCGGGCGGCATTTCCACCTATCTGGTGGGGGACGAGCAATACATTGCAGTGCCTTCGGGCAACAGCTCAAAGGCCATATGGCAGACCCGCGGCGCGCCGACTCTGATCGTCTTTGGGTTGCATCGATAACGAAGGTAGCGGAGTGAACGTATCCGGATCAACTGTTCTGGTCACCGGCGGGGGATCCGGACTGGGAGCGGGATTGACTGCGGCATTGCTACAGCGGGGCGCCCGCGTTGCGATCGTCGACCTGCCTTCTGTCGATCCTCAATCGCTGCCGCCGGCCGCGACCTTTCATCCGGCCGATGTCACCCGACCGGAACAGGTCGAGGCCGCCATCCAATCGATATTGACGCAGCACACCCGGCTCGACGTGTGTGTGAATGCCGCGGGCATCAACCCTTCGTCACGAGTGCTGTCGCGGCGCGGCGAGTTACACTCACTCGAGCTGTTTCGGCGGACGCTGGACGTCAACCTCGTCGGCGCCTTCGATGTCCTGCGCCATGCGGTCTTGGCAATGTCACGCAACGAGGCGAGTGAAGAGGGTGAGCGAGGCCTGATCGTAAACATCGCCTCCATCTCTGCCCTGGAGGGCCAGGCAGGCCAAGCAGCTTACGCAGCCTCCAAGGGCGGCCTGGTCGCTCTCACATTGCCTCTCGCCCGCGATCTTGCGATATGGGGAATTCGTGTCATGACAATTTGTCCTGGAGTGATGGCAACGCCCATGTTCGACGCCCTGCCGCCACAACAGCGAGAAGCGGTCCGGCGGCTGCCCATCTTTCCGCAGCGACTGGGCTCCTCCGCCGACTTTGCCGCGCTGGTGATGACATTCATGGAAACGACCGGGCTCAACGGCGAGACAGTACGACTCGATTGCGCTACCCGTCTGGCTGGCTGAGCCCTCTCATCCAGGCGAGAGAGAATTCGTTGTGATGAATAAGCTGACCCTGGACGCGTTGTTTCGCAAGCAGGCGCTCACACACGGCGATGCGCCGTTTCTGATCTTTCCCGACACGGTCGCGAGTTACGCTGAAGTGTTATCTCGTGCGCGGGCGGTCGCGCGAGGGCTGGTTGCCCGCGGGATCAGGCCGGGGGAGCACGTCGCCGTGCTGATGCCGAATTGTGTTGACTCGATAGTTATCTTTTTGGGCGCCCATCTGGCTGGTGCCGTTGCGCTGCCCATCAATGCACGCTTCAAGCGCCGCGAGCTTGCGCATGTGATTGCGCACTCCGATGCCCGCATTCTATTTACGACCCAATTGATCCGCGAACACGTCGACCTCGTGGGTCTGGTCTGGGACGCCGTGCCCGGCTTGCGAGACCACCGCAAATCCTCGCACCTGTCTCTGTCACATGCGCCGGGACTCGAGACCATTGTTATCGTGCACGGAGAAGCACCCGACCAAGCGCTCACCTACGATGAATTCTCGCGCGCGGGCGAGAGTATAGATCCGGCTGTCCTCGATAGCCTGTCTCAGGGTGTGTCCGAGGAGAGTTGTGCATTCCTGATGTATACCTCGGGAACCACGTCGAGTCCGAAGGGCTGCGAGCTCACGCATGGCGCGGTGATTCGCAGCTGGTCCGCGTACGCGGAAGTGGTTGGATTTCGATCGCGGGAGGGTATGTGGACACCGTGCCCATTCTTCCACGTGGGCGGAATCGGCCCGATGGTGAGCGCCCTGGTGCACGGCGGGCAACTTCTCTCGATGTTGCATTTCGATCCTGATGCCGCGGTGCGCTTTTTGCAGCAACATCGACCCGCGCACCTTTTCCCCGCTTTCCCGCAGTTGACTTTGGGCGTTCTGCGCAGTCCTGCTTATGCCGCCCACGAGTTTGATTTTGTCAGGACCGTGCTCAATGTCGGCCCACCGGAGATGCAAGCACAGATTCAGGGACTGCTGCCGGCCAATGCCGTCCTTCTGAATGATTACGGTATGACCGAGGGCTCCGGCATCATCACTGCGACCCGTCGCGGGGATTCTCCCGCAGAGCGACTCGGCACCAATGGCCGCCCGATGCCGGCAATCGAAGTACGTATCGTCGATCCTGAGTCGCGTACGGAATTGCCCGTGACGAGCGCTGGGGAAATCCAGTTCCGAGGCGTCAACGCATTCCGTGCTTACTACAAAGATCCTGTGGCCACCGCCGCAACCATCGATCCGCAGGGCTGGGTGTCCACCGGCGACTTTGGATCCATCAGTGAATCGGGCTCGCTGAGCTTTATCGGGCGCATCAAGGACATATTGAAGGTTGGAGGCGAGAACGTGGCGCCGGCGGAGATCGAAGCGCACCTGGGCACGCACCCCGGTGTCAAGATGGCCCAGGTCGTTGGGCGTCCCGATGCCAAATACGGCGAAGTGCCGGTGGCTTTTGTTGAGCTGCTGCCGGGAGCCACGGCGACGGCCGATGAGCTGATCGCCCATTGCGTCGGGCATCTTGCCAACTTCAAGGTGCCGCGGGAGGTGCGCTTCGTGACTGAATGGCCGACCTCGGCGACCAAGATCCAGAAATTCAAACTGCGTGAGAGTCTGTGAGGCACTCGATGGGAGACCGCGCATGAAAACCCGGATTACCGAAATGCTCGGTATCGAAGTTCCCATCTGCGCGTTTTCGCATTGTCGCGATGTGGTCGTCGAGGTGTCGAAAGCAGGCGGCATCGGCATACTGGGCGTGTCGGGTCATTCCATCGAGCGCGTCGAGCAGGAGCTGCAGTGGATCGATGCGCATATCGGTGGCAAGCCGTACGGCGTCGACCTGTTGATCCCCCAAACCTATCAGAACGTCAGCGCCCAGAAACTCGATCTCGAGCGCGTGATACCCGACAGACATCGCGCTTTCGTCCGCGAGCTTTGCGACCGCGCGGGACTGCCGCCGCTGCCGCAGCTCGAAGCGTCCCAACTGCTGCACGATGCGATGCGCGAGATCAACATGACCCCGGAGGAGGGCGACAGCTTGCTGGAGGTAGCGTTGCGGCACCCGGTAAAGCTGGTCGTAAATGCTCTGGGGGCGCCGCCCGCGGGAAAAGTGCGGGCGCTGCAGGCGCGGGGTATCAAAGTTGGCTCCCTGGTCGGCAAAGCCGAACACGCGGCGGCTCAAGTTGCGGCGGGTGTTGATTTGCTCGTGGCCCAGGGCATGGAGGCCGGCGGCCACACCGGGTCCATCACCTCGATGGTGCTGTGGCCACAAATTGTCGACCTGGTGGCACCCCTGCCAGTGCTCGCCGCCGGTGGCATAGGCCGGGGTCGTCAGATGGCGGCTGCCTTGGCGATGGGAGCAGAGGGAATCTGGTGCGGCTCCATTTGGTTGGGCACCCGGCAGAGCGAGCTGGATCCCGACATGAAGGGCAGGCTGTTTGCGGCCAGATCGGAGGACGCTATTCAGACTCGGGCGTTGACGGGTAAACCTTGTCGCGCTCTCAAGAGTCACTACACGGACGCCTGGGAACAGGCCGGCGCCCCGCAACCGCTGCCCATGCCTATACAGACACTGCTGTGGACAGAGCCCCGCCTACGGGCGCAGCGCGCCCGTGCGGCGCAGTGGATGACCTATCCAGTGGGGCAGATTGTGGGCGATATGCTGGAGGAAACAACGGTGCGGGAGGTGGTGTATGGCTTGCTCGAGGAGTTCCTACAATCCGTCGAGCGGTTGCAAAGCATCACGTTTGGCGAATGAGCGGCGCGATTACGAGTCACTGTCCCAGATGACCCGGCCATCGGCGCCCGCCCGCGTCTGACCCTGTCCACCGACCGGGTCGCATCGACCTGACGTCAGAAAATCGAGCACCCGGGAGTTTTGCTTTTCAACATGAGCCAGGAAGCGGGCGTTTTCACTAGTTCTGCCGACGATGGTGGCGAACCGCGGCTGGCCCAGCCGATCGTACGGCACGCAGTACGTCTCGATGCGCCCGCGCCCGAGATAGGTATCGAGCAAGTGCGGAGGTGAGCCCCGGATTGCCTCGGCCGCCGCCTGAACATCGTAGTCTTGTGGGAACAGGTTGGGCCGCGTGGGGTGGGTCGTCAGCAGGATGCTGTGGCTGTGTGTTGCAAATCCTCCGTTCGCCACGATCAGGCCATTGCCGGCGCGCCCGCGAAGTTGGTCCACCATGCAGGCAATCGCGTGCATCATGCAATTGCCGATGGGGCCGCCACCAAAGGTCAGGCCGCCGTAGACGCTGTGGGAACGATCGAGCGGCCACCCTAACTCGCGGCGTGCCATCTTGGGTATGCAAGGAAAACAGCTATACAGCTCCACCAGGTTGAGCTGCGAGGCATCCAGGCCGTTGAAGTGCAGAGAGCGCCGGATGGTTGTCTTCAGGCTGGCCGGCTCCGTAAAGCTCTCACGACGCAAGAAGTCAGGATCCTCGTGAGCGGCCGCACCGGCCCCTACATATACCAGGCGCTCGGGGGCTATGCCGAGCTCCCGTGCCTTGGCAAGGCTGGCAACGATCACGGCTGCGCCCTGATTGACGCTGGCGTTCGCCACCATGAGTTTGGTGTAGGGAAAACTGATCATCCGGTTTTCGGTCGACGGCCGGGCGATCAGCTCGGCGGGGACTTCCCGGCGCAGCCAGGCATACGGGTTGGCTGCGGCAGTCCGGGAAAAGCCGGACCAGATTGCAGCTGATTCGGCCTGAGCGGAGGCGAGGCTCTGACCCCAGGCACTGCGAGTCGCATTCTCGTACAGCGGATAGACATCCGCAGGCGTCAGTAGCCCGTATTGACGGGCGAGTGGCGAGGCCAGCGCATCGGCCGCTTCCAGTAACGAGTTGCGCGCACCGATCGAGTTGGATTCCGGCCTCACTTGCGATCGTTTCGATGCCGTTCGCAGTGCTTCGGCGCCAACGGCAGCAGCAATTGCCACCTCGCCGCGTCCAATCGCGTTAGCTGCGTCGTTGAGGAGCTTCACAGGCCCGTCACCGCTGGCATCTCGTGTTCGTGTGATATGGGTCGGACACCGCGGCAGTGCACTGGCCAAGTGCCGGTGAATGTCAGGATCGGGAAAAGAGATTTGATCTACCACACCCAGCCAGTCGAGCCTGCCGCAGGTTGTACCGACGTCGTGCTCGGCGGCTGCCAGGGCTGCCCGTATCAGCCCCAGCGAATCCAGTCCTTGCGCATCATCGGCGGGCCGATCGCTGATCTGCCCCACGCCGATGATGACCGGGGTTCGATCTGCATCCCGTTGAATCTTGCTCACTATCAGCTTTTCCAGACCGGTGCTCGTTGCTCGAGAAAAGCCGCCGCGCCCTCCAGGAAATCGGGACCCGCCAGGATTCTGGCAACCGCCTGCTCCTGCAGAGCACGTAACTCCTGCTCACCGAAATGCGCGGCCGCGCGCGCAATTCGCAGGCCTTCGCGGACTGACAATGGGCTGTTCGCGGTGACCGTCTGTGCCAGTTTGAGTGCCTCGGCCCGCACCTGTGCCGGATCTGCAATACGATTGACCAAACCCAACGCGTGTGCGCGGTCGCCACTGATCGCCGTTCCCGTTGTGATCATCTCGATGGCTATGGCGGGAGGCATGGCACGCGCGAGGCGATAACAGCCACCCGCTCCGGCTATCAAACCGCGCCGCGCCTCGGGCAGACCGAAAGCGGCGTCCTTGCTTGCCACGATCATGTCGCACGCCAGCGCGAGCTCCGTGCCGCCGCCCAGTGCTGCGCCCTGCACGGCGGCGATCCAGGGCTTGCTCTTGTGCGCGAAGACAAAACCGGCGAATCCGCCATCGGGCGTGCTCAACTCCCGGGCACGACCCGCGGCCACCTCGCTCAAGTCCGCACCCGCGCAGAAGCTCTTTCCGTTGGCAGCCAACACAGCGGCGCGCAGTGTGGAATCGGATTCCACCCTGGTGACCATGGCCTCGATGCGTGCCGTCATCTCTGCGTTGATGGCGTTATGCACCCGCGGCCGATTGAGGGTTATGACTGCGATCTGCCCGTGCACGCGTTCGAAGCTCACCGACTCATCAGACTGAATAGACTCGCTCATGACTGTTGAATGTCGCGCCAGGTAACCAGGGCATCCAGGGCTTCAATCTCGTTACCCAGCACCCACAGTGGATTGATCTCGAGGGATTCCAATCCGGGCCCCAGGGCCATGGCCGCCTCGCCGATACGCACGATGATGTCGGCGGTCGCTTCCAGATCGGCCGGTGGCCCGCCGCGAAAGCCCTGGAGAAGCTTCGCGCCCCGCAACCGGCCCAACATCTGGATCACCTCTTGCTTGGACACGGGCAGGGGTGTCAGGGCGACATCGGACAGCAGCTCGACGAGCACGCCGCCGAGGCCAACCGCCAGGGTCAGTCCCCAATTCGCATCGCGCTTGACTCCAACCAACAATTCTATTCCACCGCTGCGCATGGGTGAGACGATGGCTCCATCGAGCCGCGCGTCCGGCCGCTTGTTGCGCACCTCCGCCACCATCGCGTCGAAGGCCGCGGCCGCATCCTGCGGTGCGATATGCAAACGAACTCCGCCCGCCTCGGTCTTGTGTGCGATGTCGGGCGAAGCGATTTTCAGTGCAACCGGGGCTGCAATCGAGCAAGCGAGCCGGGTGGCTTCCGCGGCGCTCGTCGCGATACCTCCGGGAATAACCGGCACCCCGAGCGATTGCAGCCAGTCGAGCACCGCGCGTTCGGAAGACGAGGCTTCTCGCGGCAACACTGGAATCGTTGTTGGCCCGGCGCCGTGGGCCGCAGACGACCGGGAGCGGTTGTCCCATTGTCGCGACCACCAGAAAGCGTGACCGACAGCTCGGACCATGTGACCGATGCTCGTCACCACATGCGGAAGTTGGTTGACGGCCATCACGTTGCGCGAGAAGTCGTTGAGGGCTTTGAGGCAAGTCGTGACGAGGATGGCCGGTTTGTCCACGACGGCAAGCGCGCGACCAATGAATTGCAGGGCAGGCGGCAATCCTTGTCCCGCGACAGTTGGAACGGGGATGGAGATGGCGAGGAGGCCGATTTCCGGTGCATGCGCCACAATCGGAATGACGCGCTCAAACAATGCCGGGTCGCGCACGGCGGCGCCGGTGATATCCAACGGATTCAGAGTCGAGGCGTACGAGGGCAGCACTTCGCGAAGTTGGATGACGGCCTGCGGCGAGGCTGCAGGCAGCCTGACACCCGCCTCTTCAGCGGCATCGGCCACCAAGGTACACGCTCCTCCCGAAAGGGACACGACACCCAGACCCTGCGCTCGCAGTGGACCGGTGGTCGATAACAGGCCGGCCGTCACGATCAGGTCCTCGGCGGATCTGACGCTGATCACGCCGTGGCGGTTGCAAATCGCCTCGAAGACCGCATGGTCGCCGGCCAGAGAACCGGTGTGCGCCTGCGCGACCTCAGAGGCCAACTCGCTGTGACCCACTTTCAGAATCACCAGCGGCTTGCCGCGTTGCAGAGCCTTCCGGGCGGCCTGGATGAATCCCGCCGGATCGCGGATGGTCTCGCAAAAGATCGCGATGGCTTGCGTGTGGTCCTGATCGAGCAGAAAGTCGATGACCTCGACGACGCTGATCTCAGCTTCGTTGCCGGTGGCGGCGAGAAAGCTCAACCCGATATTCTGACTGTGAGCGAATTCGTACAGATCGAACGCAGTGGCACCGCTTTGGGAAACGACGGCGAGCTGGCCCGGGAGAATCGGTTGCAGCGGCGGTAGTGCCCCGACCGGGATCCGGGCGGAGAAGTTGTTGAAGCCCAGACAATTGGGCCCCCACAGCGTTACGCCCAACGCTCGCGCGTGCGCCAACATCTCCTGTTGCAACCTCGCGCCATCGGGACCCACTTCGGCGTAACCCGATGTGATGAGCACTGCGTTGCGGATGCTTGCGGCGGCAATGTCCGCAAGTGCTTCAATTATCGCGTCCTGCGGTACATACACGACCGCCAGATCCACCGTTTCACCGATGGCGGCGCACGACCCGAACGTTGGCAATCCATGCGCCGGCTTGCCGCCGCGATTGACGGCGAACAATTTTCCCCCGTAGCCGAACGCCTGGAAGTTAGCGTAGATGATTTGAGACCAAAACGATTTCTCGGTGGCGCCGACCAGCGCGATGGATCGTGGCTGCAGCATCGAACTGAGTCGATGCCGGCCGGCGGCGGAATGTTGGGATTCCATATCCGTGCGCACAGCCGACCTACGTGGTGGAACCCAGCCCAAAGGCGCGGCGTAACGCGTCATGGCGGTCGCGCTGAGCTCGGCGCCCCACGCCGGTATCCGCGGCCATCTCAAAGCCGTGATACGCCCCGGGGTACAGATGGAACTCGGTGGGGACGCCCGCAGCGATGAGGCGCTGTGCATGGGCGATACTTTCATGTGCAAACAGATCGAGTGCGCCGACTACGATGTAGGCGGCTGGGAGTCGACTCGAGTCGATTGCGCGAGACGCTGATGCGTAGGCACTGGTGTGTGCCGCGCCCGGCGCATGGCCCAGATATGCCTGCCACGCGTACCGATTGGCCTCCGGGGTCCACACGAACTCACCGATGTGCGGGGGTGTTTCATTCGAGATCGCAGTTCGGTCATCGAGCATCGGTGCGATCAGCCATTGCAAGCAGGGAAGGGGGTCGCCGCTATCGCGAATTCGCAACGCGAGTGCAGCGGCCAGGCCACCCCCGGCGCTTTCGCCGCCGATCGCCACGCGGCCGGCGTCCAGTTTGAGATCGTCCGCGTGGGAGTGAATCCAGCGGAACGCCGCGTAACAGTCGTCGAGGGCGGCCGGGGCCGGTGCCTCGGGGGCCAGCCTGTAGTCAACTGAAACCACTGCGCAGCCCACCTCGACTGCAACTCGCGTGTTGCTCAATCCCATGAGCGCGGCGCTACCGGTGACATAACCTCCCCCATGCATGTGCAGAAGAACCGGCAAGCGTCCCGGGCAGCGTTCGGGGCGATAGATGCACAGATGGACCGGCTGGGGCCCCGGTACAAAATGCTCCGAAATGCTGACAGCGTCGGTCGCTATGTCGCTCGCCGCAGGCGCCAGTGCATCAATGGCCGCGCGGATTCTCATGAGCGTGGCGTCCGACAAGTCCAACGCCGGCAGCAACTCGAGCAATGGCAGGAGTTCCGGGTCGACCAAATGGCGGCTCGACGGCATTGAGCTTCCCCCTTTAACGAACGCTCATAACGCTGAAGCGTACGTTACCAGTCAAACGGTTGGTAGACAAGGAAATGGAAACTACCTACCATCGGGCCCATCGTTCGCGCAACGCGCGACCTCAGTGCCTGCACGGTGGGCAGAAGTGAGTCCGACAGCCATGGCGGAAGCAGTACGAGGCACACCCGATGTGTTGCAGCAACCGCGCGGCAACCTGATCGGGGGGCTTGGGAGTTGACTGATATGCAAATTCAATCCGCTGCTGGCCTGCCACGGGGAGAGGGTTAGTCGCCATGCTCAATCAGCACCTGCAAGAGCTCGCCGACCGACGGTCCGAAAGCAGCGAGCGCCGGAGGCTGCGCATCATCATCATCGGTGCGGGCATGGCCGGCGTGCTCAGTGGCATCAAGTTGCGCGAGGCCGGCGAACACGATTTTGTCATTTACGAGAAGGCGCACGCCATTGGGGGCACCTGGCGCGACAACACCTACCCGGGGTTGGCTTGCGATGTGCCGTCCCATGTTTATACCTACTCGTTCGAGCCGAACCCGGATTGGACTTCCTACTATCCACCCGGGCCGGAGATCCGGGCATACTTCGAACGAACGGCGCGAAAATATGGGGTGCTCGACAACATTCGTTTCGGCGAGGAGGTTCTCAGTTGCCACTTCGCGGACGGTCGCTGGCGAGTTCGTACCAGTGGGGGTATTGCGGACGAAGCTGACATCGTAATCGCCGCGACGGGCGTGCTTCATCACATCAGCTACCCGCAGATCGCGGGTCTCGACAGCTTCGCGGGTGCAATGTTCCACAGCGCGCGCTGGGATCACTCGCGGTCGTTGAACGGCAAGCGCATCGGCATCATTGGCAATGGCTCAACGGGCGTGCAGCTCGTTTCCGCGCTGAGCAAGCTCGATTGCCAGGTGAAGCTGTTCCAACGTACTCCGCAATGGATCATTCCTATCGAGAATACCCCCTTTACAGAGGCCGACCGGGCCCGGTTGCGCGCCGATCGCAACGAGCTGCTCGCCTTACAGCGCAATCCGGAATATTGGCAGTTGATCATCAACTATACGCACGGCATCACTGAGCCTGATTCTCCTTTCATGCGCGAGATTCAAGCCTTGTGCCTGGCCAATCTGCAGGACACTGTGGCTGATCCGGCGCTGCGCGAAAAGCTGACGCCCAACTACCGCGCCGGCTGCAAGCGTATTGTGTATTCAACGGATTTTTATCACGCCATCCAGAGGCCCAACGTGACGTTGGTGACGGAGGGAATCGAGCGTGTCGAGCCTGCGGGCGTTCGCACTGCGCAAGGCGAGTTGCACGAGCTCGACATTCTCGTGCTGGCGACCGGCTTCAAGGCCGACTCTTTTTTGATGCCGACGGATGTACGGGGGAGCAACGGATTGGAGTTGGCCCACTACTGGCGAGAACGCCCGCGTGCCTACCTTTCGATTACCATGCCGAACTTTCCCAATCTGTTCCTGCTCAACGGCCCGAACGGTCCGGTCGGCAATTTCTCGTTGATCGATATCGCCGAACACCAGTGGAATTACATTTCGCAGCTGATTCGGACGGTGGCCGCCCGACCGGGCGCCGCGATCGTGGTCGACGAACGAGCGATGGAGGAATTCGAGCGCGAGCGAATCGCAGCCGCGAAACGCACTGTTTGGGCGACCGGGTGCCATAGTTGGTACCTCGATGCGCAGGGTGTTCCGGCTTCCTGGCCGTGGGACCGTGAACGCTTCCTCAGGGAAATGAACGCACCGGATATGCGGGCGTTCAACCTGATTGGGCCGCAGCAGTCCTGACGAACGGGTGAGCCTGTGAAACGCCCGGAACTATGTGATTACCTGCGACCGCGGTGGGACGGCGTCAGAGCGGCCGATCCCACTCCGCCCGCCGCTTCCATGGCAGGCGAGTTTGATCGTGCGGGTCAGCCTTTCCAAACGACCTGCTGGTCGACTATTTTGGCTCCGTCAAAGGTCTTGCGCCAGGAAGGAGGCTTGCCGAACAGGCCCTCATAGGCCTTGAAGTACTCAACCACCGCAGGCCAATTGAGCGGGTAGAACTCGGTGTAGTTCCAGCTTCTCTTGATCTTGCGGTTGCGATTGATCTTGGACACGCGTCCGCACGTGTGCATGGGCCAGTCCAGTGAGCCTTTCTGCTGAAATTCCACCGCCGTGTCATTACCCAGCGCCAGGCGCACTACGGTTGGTGTGCCGCGTGCGGTCGTATCAAAGTCGATCCGGGCATCGCAACGCGCTGTGCTGACTCCATCCACGATGTGGTAGGCAGCCGCGAACTCGGTGCCAGGCCTGCCGCGCCAGGCGAGACCCCCTTCATAACCGCCATCTTCATACTCGACGAGCCAGTTGAGCCACACGTTGTGCAGCTCCGTCATCATTCCCATCTCATTCCACAGCAGGTCGGGCCGGCTGTAGATGAAGTCGATCATGAACAAGCCCGAGACCGCCTCCCCGGCGATGGTGCCGCGCACGCGGCCCATGTGACTTCTGAGGAGTTGGGGATTGGGCAGCCGATCCTGGGCGGGTACCCAGAACGTGCTGACACGACCCACCGGCTCGATTTGCAGCTCGACCGCCCCGCTCGCATCGTTCCACTCATACGCATCGAGGGCCAGGCGCAGGCCGAAATGATCGCCCAGATAGGCGACCGACTTGCTGTCCTCACGCACCTTGAGCGATTCGATCACCGGTGCCTGCTTGGAATCGAACAGGAAAGGGCCCTGAACATCCAGCTCGTCGCCGACTTCGTAGATGCCGAAGTTGAGAGTCACGCCCTTTTGCCTGCCGTTGAACCCGCGCATCAATTGAAACATCCGGCCGGACTCGGACGAGCACACCACGAACGCGCAGATGAATACGAGCCCCATCCCTGCGTACGGTTCGTGATTCATGCGGAACCCGCCCAGCGTGGCCTCTTCCAGATAACTTTGATATCTCAGCATTGATGCCCCTTGATTGTGTTAGCGCTTGTGCGCGAGGTCGTGCGGAATAACCGCGCCGCACGCGGTTCGTCACCACGGCGGAGTTTGATGTTGGTGGAATGCAACCGGGAGTTGCTCGCACTGCGCGCAGCAGTCCCGCCGACCCTGCCGCAGATGGTACATCAGCTCTCTTCCCCGTCAAACGATCGTTTGTCGGGGGGTAGCCGGTCATGAGCCCTATTGCCAAACCGCCAAACGGTCGGTAGATTGTGATCCAATAACGAGGGGGTGTCTATGGTTGTTCTGCGTTTCGGCTGTTCATGGGCTGCGCTCACTGTAGCGAGTCTCGCTTGTACAACCGCGCTGGCACAGGGAACTGTGAACAGCACCGATGCTGGCACAGCTGCGTCATCCGCCCCTGAACCGGGTGGCCTGCAGGAGGTGGTGGTTACGGCGCAGCGCCGCAGCGAGAACGCCGAACGGGCGCCGCTTACCGTGGCGGCGCTTTCCCAGGATGCGCTGCAGGCCAAGGCGGTTGTCTCCGAAGGTGACCTGCAGTCTTCCGTGCCGGGACTCACGGTGCGTACGACCAGTAACAACAATCAGTTGAACTTCGCCATTCGCGGCCAATCGGTCGACACCTTCAGCGCATCGCCATCCGCGGTTCTGCAGTATTTCGATGAAGTGCAGATCACGCCCTACAGCGCGACGCCGTTTTTCGATCTGCAGTCGGTCCAAGTACTCAAGGGACCGCAGGGCACGCTGTTCGGCCGAAACGGCACCGGCGGCGCCGTCCTGCTCACCTCTGCAGCACCGACTAACGAGTTTGGCGGATATGTGCTCGCGCGCGCGGGTGATTATTCCTCCAGAAGCGCCGAGGGAGCAGTGAACATTCCGCTGGTGGATGACCGACTGCTGTTTCGGCTGGCCGGTACCTACCAGTACCACGACGGCTATTCATACAACTTGTACGATGACAAGCGTGTAGGAACTTTGCAGCGTGGTGGGGTTCGCGCGACCTTGTTCGCGCGGGTGAGCGATTCGCTCACGAACTCGCTGGTCGTTGACTACAACAGCTCCGGTGGGACCGATCTTCCCAACGTTGCTTATAGCGCCTACGCGCCGGGTAGTACCAATAACGGCACCCCGCTGACGTCCATCGGGGCGTTGCTGTTCAGCCCGCAAGTCGATTCATTGTTCGGGCCCGGTTCGTGGGCGGCCTACCTGGCCGCGCATCCCAAGGCGTATGCGGGCGGGTTGGTCGCCTACACGGCTTTGCAGAACCAACGTGGCCCGTATGTGGTCGATGTCGACAGCAGCCTGACGCATCGCGCCCACGGATACACCGTGTCGAATGTCACCAATCTCACGCTCGCGCCCGAACTGACACTCAAGAATATCTTCGGTTATGCGTATTCATACGCTTTTGACATGCAGGAATACGATGGAACGCCTTATCAGATCGAGGGGGAAGGTGAGCCGGGTGCGGCCCCCGCCGGCGGCTTTTTCTCGAATCGATCCTACACCGAAGAGCTGCAGTTGCAGGGCAAGGCGCTGGATTCCGCCCTGCAGTTCACCACAGGCCTCTACTATTCAAACGACGGCTCCTCTCAGGGCAACAGCGTTTACTTCTTCGACCTCTCGCCCGTCATTCCCGTAACGTTCGAGAACCTCCCGGCCAAACAGTTCAACAAGAGCTACGCCGCCTATGGTCAAAGCACCTACGATCTGAGCCAGCTGACCGGAATCACCGGGCTGAGCTTCACCGGAGGGTTGCGTTACACGAAGGTGGACTACGAGCAGCAGAATCAGCCCGGAGCTCCCCACTTCGGCGAGGCTGGCTTCCCGGAACGGCTGGCGTCGGATACGAGCAAGGTGAGCTGGCAAGTCGGCGCTCAGGAGCAATTGAGCCCGGATCTCATGCTCTATGTCGTCTCCCGGCACAGTTTCCGAAGCGGTGGCTTCAATCCGCAATCACCGGCTCGGCCGGGAACGTCGGCACAGGGCGGAGCTGCGTTTGGACCCGAGACCACGACAGATGTGGAATTCGGCACCAAGTTTCAAGGCTCGGTGCAGGGGGTGCCGGTGCGGCTGAACGTTGCACTCTACCAACAGTGGGTTGATGACGTGCAGCGCACGATCTACGCAACCGTGCCGGATTTTGGGCTGGCAGCTCTTACGGTCAACGTTCCGCAAGCCCGAATCCGCGGCGCCGAGGCCGACTTTGAATTACGGCCCGTCAGCTGGCTGGACTTCGGCGGCAATGTTGCGTTCACCGACGGCCAGTACACGAAAAATGAAGTCAATGTATTCGGCGATATTCAACACTATTCGCCGTTTTCGGACACGCCGAGATGGGCCGGCACTGCGTATGTGCAGCTGACGTTGCCGGTGCCGCAGACAGTTGGCGCATTGTCAGTGCGTGGCGATGTCTACACGCAATCGAAGTTCTACTTCAGCTCGACGAACGACACGATTTCACCTTTCACAGCAATCCCGCAATACGCACTGACGAGCTTCCGGGTGGCCCTGGACAACGTTGCCGGATCGCAGTTGTCACTCGCGGCGACCGTGCGCAACGCATTCAACAGGGTCTACTACACTGGCGGACTTGCGACGGGTGTAATCACCTCGATCAACACGGTCTCGCCGGGCGAGCCCCGAAACTTCTTCATCGAAGCCCGCTATAAGTTTTAAATACGCCCCAATGGCGGCCCCTCGCCGCGCGAGCTCGCGGGAGTCAACTTGGACGACTTCCCGCGGCTGCGGACGGTGGCCCGATTGCCCTCGAGATTGCGAGAGTGACGCCGACGGTGTGCGCAGTATTGGCGCCGGATACGTGCGGTGATCGCGAAAATTCAACGTGACGACGGCGGAGCGCTCCGCAGCACCGGCTCATCGCTGCCGCTGTCGCGGCGTGCGCGTTTTGACGGCACTGCGCTTTGTGGTCTTACAGAGCTCTGCGATACAACTGCGAAACCACAATTGCGCCGGGTGAGCATCGTTGCGACGATGCCAGCTCATTACGAAGGGGATCGGCGCCAGCTCCACTGGTGGTTTGAGCACGGTCAAGTCCCTACCATAGCCGCTGGCTCGGATCACGCCTTCCATGACTGTGGCAATCAAGTCTGAGCGGCTGACCAGAAGCGGAGCCGCGTACATCTGCGGTAGCGTCAGCCCCAGCCTGCGCTTCACACCGAGCTGCGCCAGCGCCGCATCGACGTGACCGTACCGTTCATTCTCCGGCGAGACCAACAGATGAGAGAGGCTGATGAACTTGCTCAAGGTCAGGGGACCGCGGGCTGCGGGATGCCCTTTGCGCAGCACGCAGACAAACCGTTCCTCGAATAACTCCGCGGTGAGAATCCTGCCGGTCTGCTGGGTTGACGGCACGCCCAAGGCCAGGTCGATCTCGCTGGCGTCCAGCAGGGTCACCGCATCATCTCTTGCAACGAAGCTGCGTATCCGCAGAGTGACCCCTGGGGCCTGTATCCGTAGCGCCTCCAAAATCTTGGGAAGCAATACAAACGTGGGGTGATCGGACAATCCGAGCGAGAAGGTTGCCGAAGAAGTGCTCGGATCAAAGCGCTGCGTAAAGTCCAACGTGCGTTGAATTTCGTTGAGCGCCCGGGAGAGCGGCTCGCCCAGCTCCAACGCCCGCGGTGTTGGCTGCAGCCCATGGGCGCCGCGCACGAACAACTCGTCCTTGAACAGTGCCCGCAACCGTGACAAGGCCGCGCTCATCGCCGGTTGGGTCCGATAAATGCGCGCTCCGGCTCGTGTCACGTTGCGCTCCGCCATCAATGCATCGAAGGCCACGAGCAGGTTGAGATCGATACCGTTCAAATCCATGGGGTAGATGTACTCGCATATCGAAAATCGATTTTGATTATCGTCCGCCCAACCGTATCTTGCCAGATGCCGCGAAAATCACTCATGCAGCCTGCGGCAGCGGCCCGGGCGCTGCCCTGGCCGCTGCTCGCACGATGGCGAAAACGTATGGAACTGACTCTCAACGGGAAAGGGACCTCAATCGACGTTGATCCGCAGACTCCACTGCTGTGGGTGCTGCGCGAACAGCTCGGTCTGACGGGAACGAAGTTCGGCTGTGGCAAGGGCCTGTGCGGGGCTTGCACCGTCCACCTGAATGGGGCGGCGATCCGCTCGTGCTCGGTGCCCGTCAGTGCCGCGATGGGCCAGTCTGTGACCACCATCGAAGGCTTATCGAGCGAGTTGGGTCACTCGCTGCTGGCGATCCTGATGCGCAGCACGGCGCCGAAGAGCGCGTTGTTATATATCGCTGTTTTGATCGTCGTGTTCAACGGCGCGAGCTCCCTGGCACCCGGGTTCGTGTCCTTGACAGTCTTGCGCTTCCTGTCCGGCTTCCCCCATGGCGCATTTTTCGGTGTCGGTGCGCTGGTGGGTGCCCGTATCGCCGGTCCGGAGCATGCCGGCTCAGCCTTCGCCATCATGTTGGGCGGCCTGACAGCCAGTACGGTTGCAGATCCCTCCCTTGATGGCGTGGGCGGGAGTCGGCATGACCTGCGGTGGCTATGTCGGAGGCCGGTTGTCGGATCGGCTGACACCGATGAAAGCAGCTGTGGTGCTCATGGCGTGCATGACACTCAACCTGGCATTGGGCGCGTTGTTCGCCGCATCGGCATGGGCAACCATCCCGCTGATTTTCCTAACCAGTGCGAACGCTATGGCGTTGGGTCCGCCAGTGCAGATGCTGTTGATGTCGCTCAGTACGCAAGCTCCGCTGTTGGGCTCTTCCGTACTGGTGATAGGAGCTTTGAGAGCAACGCGGGCGCGGTCACGCTGGTGGTGTTCCGGCCAAGATGGTCTGCCGGAACACTGACCGCACTCGTGGTGACGCAGCGCGGACCAAGGCGAATCAATCTTTGGCGCGATAGGCCTCCGGCACGATGAACACTTCGTCGGCGCGGGCATAGCCGCCGTCACGCACTTCCTCGATCAGGACCATTGTGTGAGGTCTGGCGGTCGGGCCAAAATACTCGACGAGCATCGCAGTGGTGCGATGGACGAGCTCTTCCTTCTGCGCCTTGTTCAGCGCGGCTTCGGGCAATTTGAAGTTTGCGAAAGGCATCTTCGTTCTCCGGTCTTTCTGTAACGTGGGTTGTCAATTTGGGTGCATCAGAAGCCGCCCCTGGGATGCAGGAGGTCGGCGTGACCGATGCGCTGTAGGAATTCATTGCGGACACGGTCGATCACAGCGAAGCTGAAAGAAATCTTTAGATCACACCGCCGTTGGCGCGGACGGTTTGGCCGTTGATCCAGCCGGCCTCGGGACTGGCGAGGAACGCGACGATGGAAGCGATGTCATCGGGCTGGCCGAGACGGCCAAATGGATTCAGGCCGGCGATGGTGCGGATCTGCTCCTCCCTCTTGTCCTTGAGGAACAGCTCCGTTTCGACCGGTCCTGGAGCCACCGCATTCACCGTGATGTGGCGCTTGCCCAGCTCCTTGGCGAGGATGTGAGTCAATGCTTCGATGCCGGCCTTCGTGGCCGCATACACACCATAGGTCGGTTGGTAGAGTCCAACGACACTCGAAGAGAAGCTGATGATACGGCCGCCGTCTCGCAGTCGGCGCGCGGCTTCGCGCATGCCGCGAAACACACCGCCGAGATTGAGGGCGACCTGGCGCTCGAACTGTTCATCTTGCACCTCGGCAATCGGGGCAAGTTGCATCATCCCGGCGTTGTTGACGAGTACGTCGACACCACCGAAAGCGCTTTGGGTCGCCTCAAACAGGGCGCGCACTGCGTTAGGGTCGGAAACATCGGCCTGGACCGCAATGGCGCGTCCATGTTCGGCCTCGATCGCAGCGACAACGGCTTCGGCTTCCTCGCGGCTGCGTGAATAGTTGACTGTGACGGCGAGTTGGTCTCGGGCGAGGCGTCGCGCGATAGCGGCGCCAATGCCCTTGGATCCGCCGGTGACGATGGCAACACGTTGTAGCTGAGCGATCATGACACACCTCCACGATGAATAACCTGGGCCATGCCCAGCTGCCCGCCGGCGATGCTTCGGCATGCCCGGCTCCAGGTACGGGAATTCTGTGCGCCGACTCTAAATCAGTCCAACAAATATTTGGTATACAAGATCATTTACCGGATGGATTTCGCGAGTGGATTGCGCACCGGATCCAACGGTCCTGCCAAAAGCGCCACTCGCAAGCGAACCGCCTCTGCCTACGACCCGAGATACCCTTCAACAGCTCGTTCGACTCGCCGCTGTAGGGCAATCGAATCCATCTCACCGCGCTGACCGGCGGCGTCAACCATGCCTTTGACAATGGCCAAGACGTCGAGGGCCGCAACCGCCTTGTTTGCCGTGCGAGGCGCCCCCGGCCTTCCGAGTAACGAAACGACGATGTTCGCAATCGTTTGGCCTACTTTTTCGTTGCGAGGTCCCAGCGGTAACCGTTGTTCCTCGAAATCGAGCAATCGCGCCAGCGCGGGACGACGCATTTGGTGCGCGATCGCTGCGCGAATCATGTGTCTCATGCCAACGACAAAGGAGACCTCGTCAGGTATGTCGCTCAGTTCATCCAGCAATACAGCTGTCTCCCGCTCGACCAGGGCCGCCACCAAGGCGTCCTTGTTCGGAAAGTACTGATACAGGGAGCCAATGCTTACGCCAGCGAGCTCGGCCACCGCATTGGTGTTATATCCCGCCAGCCCGCGACGTTCCAAAATGCGAGCAGCTGCTTCCAAGATAATTGCGACCGTGTCCGCGGATCTTGGTTGTGCCGGATATTTCCGGGGTTTGAGCGTGATGCGACGGATCTGTTTAGGCATGGATGATGCGAGTATGCGATGTGAGCAATCACTCATTATTATAGCCGCTCCAACGATAAATGGGAGTGACCTTACATGAGCAGCCAAAAACCCGCGGAGAATCGAGTGTTCGATGCCGCTTTGTCAGTGTTTATGTTGGTAAAGACGAACCCGGAATGGCTGGGATTCTCTGTCGAGGAGCGGTTCAGACTGCTCGCGCAGCATGTCGAGCCAATCTTGCGCAAGCATCACGAGAAGGTGCGCTTGCGATTCTATGATGTGGAGTTCTACTCCGCGCGAGTGACGGATGTATGGTTGTGGGATGCAGCCGATCCGCATTCGTATGAGCTCCTCGTAGAGGACCTCCGCGAAACTCCGTTCTGGGACCGATATTTCGCGATCGTCGAAATTCTGGCGGGCGTCGAGAACGCCTACGCCAAGAATTACGACCGTCAGGCACTTCCGGCTTGAACATTGGCCGATGGCGGCCCCCGAAAAGGGGGCCGCGACAGACCAAACAATGTACGGGTAACCTGCCGCCGTAGACGATCCAGGACGATGAGATTGCGCCGGTCGATACGTCGGTACAATTGCTCCCGCAGCTATTTCTGCCGTTTCAAGTTACAACAGTCTCATATTTCTCCAGCACATAGCGCTTCAGATCATCGACAAACCGCCGTGCAAGTGCAGAAATCGGCGAATCCGTAGAGTAAAACAGGCTGTAGGAGAATCGCAGATCGAAGCTCAATGGACGAGCTACCACGCCATGCTTGGACCAATAGGGCGCGGAGAAGGGCTCGAGGATGGAAACACCCACCCCCGCGGATACCAGGCCGTAAGCTGTCTGTGAGTGTGGTGTTGCGGCCACCCGTTTCGGCTGTATGTTTTGCGCGGCGAACAATTGATCGATTCGACCCCAGATCATCGGCGAGCTCGGAATCATGCTGATGAACTCGACCTGATCGAAGTCAGCCAAGGCGATCCGCCTTTTGCGTGCCAGCCGATGTTGCGCCGGCAATGCGCAAACCATGCGGGCTTCAAACAACGACTCCTGCTGCAGCCCTGGCACGTCAGCGAAGCTCATGGACAGCGCCAGGTCGGCCTTGCGGGCGCGAATGTCGTTGACCATCTGGACCAGATCGAAAATGTTGATCTCAATGGATACGGCAGGATTCGCGGTTAGAAAAGCCTTGACCACCGGCGGCATGAGCATGGACGCCAGCACGGGGATGGCCGCAACGATCAGATGGCTGCTGTACGCGCCGCGAATCTGGCCGGCCAGGCGCCCCAGGTCCTGCAGACTCGTGAATGCGCGTTCGACTCCAGCGTAGAACTGGATTGCTTCGGCCGTAGGCACCAGTCGACCCGAGATGCGCTGAAACAGCGGGAAGCCGAGCCCTGTTTCCAGGTCGGCAATCAGCCGGCTCACAGCAGGCTGACCGATGTTCAATGCCGCGGCGCCCTGGGTGATCGAGCCGGCCGTCATCACCGCCTGGAAAGCTTCAATTTGCCGAAATCGCATACGGGAGTCGCTCTGGGCAATGCAGTGACTTCATCGTATTTAAGCATACGACCATCAGAAAAACCTATTTGACGGCATGGCTGCCAGCCGCGAGCATCGATTCATTGCGGGGGCCACCAGACCCAGAACAGTGGGCCTGCAGTTCGAGGCAAAGTTTTAGCCTGTCTGGAGCAGCGTACGTTGTGATTTGCAGCACCGTGGTCAGGTTGGCATTGCTATTCGGGTCGGGCCTGTGGGCTATCGCAATGGCCGGACAGGCGCAAGCAGGTCAGGCGCCAACGGTCCTGACCGCCGCGCAGTGCGATGCATTAGTGCAATCGAACTTATCGCAGGTTGAGGATGCGCCGGCCCAAGTCGTCAACGCGAAGGTCATTGAAGGGGCAGCCGATCTGCCGAGCTATTGCGAAGTGATCGGCTACTCCTGGCGTAATGTTGAGTTCCGTGTCCGGCTGCCCCTCAGTGACTGGAACGGCAAGCTGGTCGTATTCGGAACGGGCGGACAAGCCGGCGACTTCATGCCGGACGATCCGAAATCGTCGGTTTCCTTGAGCGGTTCGGCGCTTCGACGAGGCTATGCGACCGCAACACATAATGGCGGCCACGTGTCGAGCCAGACGGACGCCCAGTGGAGTTATCAAAACGAGTCCGCACTGTTGGATTACGGATTTCGCGCGCCACACGTTGCTGGTTTGTCGGCTCGTGCCGTTGTCCGGCAGTTCTACGGGCAAGTGGCGCGGCATGTCTATTTCAGCGGTTGTTCGAATGGCGGTCGTGAAGCACTGCAGATGGCGCAGCGTTATCCCTATGATTACGACGGAATCATTGCCGGCGCCCCTTCGATGCGCTGGAGCGACCTGTTTGTCAATCTTTATTGGTTCACCAACCGTGTATACGGCAGCCATGCGGTCCTGGACGGTTCGGCCTTGGAATTACTCCACCGCTATATGCTCGATCGTTGTGACCGGATCGACGGTAAGCTGGACGGAATCCTCGATGATCCGCGTAAATGTCAGATCGACCTCGGGCCGATTACATGCAAGGCTGGCGCCGCGGCGCATTGCCTGACGCCTGCGCAGGCGAAGGCCGCTCGCGAAATCTATGACGGTCCTCATGACCGCACCGGTCGACCCATCGCTCAATCGTCTGCGATGCCGGGATCCGAGCTCGTGTGGAACCAGTTCTCCGGAATCGAAAGCTACCCTGTGTCTGTGTTCCGCTGGCAAAGCTTCATGCCGGCGGCCGGGCCCGACTTCACTCCCGACGAGTCACAATTGGCCGACTATGTCAGGCGCAGCGGCGGCAGCGATGCCATCGTCAGCGCGACCAACCCCGACCTGCGCCGGTTCCGGGACAATGGCGGCAAGCTTCTTTCCTACATGGGCTGGAACGATCCGATCGGTGGTATCCGTGAAACGCTCGACTATCATTCGATTGTAGAGCGAGTCATGGGTGGCCCGGAGGCGACCCGGAATTTCTATCTTCTGTTCATGATTCCGGGCATGAATCATTGCTCCGGGGGTGAGGGCGCCAGTCAGATCGACTGGCTGGCCGCGCTGGATAACTGGGTGGATGCTCACAAACCTCCCGAGGCAATCTCCGGATTTCATCCCGACGCTGACGGTAAGCCAGCCTTCTTCAGGACGTTTGCGCCGCTACAGCAAAATCTTCAGCGCGAAGCGCCGCGTCGTTGTCCCAACACATCTACGGCCAGTGCCGAGGGATGTCGCATGTGAGGGAGGCGGCTTCGACATTGGCGGATATTAGCTCGCTATTGTCATTTACGCAGTGTTGCGCGGTTCCTAGACTCGAGACGATTGCGCTGAGCTCCGCCCGACGAACTCGACCGCGCCAACGGACTTCAGTTGGCCGCGGTCCAGATCAGAGCCGCCGAATCGACATCATGATCTTTTTAGTGCCTTTGTGTCAGTACCTGCAGTATCCCAAATATACGGGCCCGTCCAACAGCACATCGCCCTGACAGCGCGCAATTTATGCCGACTCACATCAATCTCACGGTCGAGGAACTGATTCGCTCGCCGCGGGGGAGTTACGCGGAGTGCCGGGCCCGGTTCCTGGAGATCTGTGCGGCGTGCGGAGTCCCGCCGGTGTCATATGAGCATCCTTTGCGTGGTCCGGATGGAGACCCGCTTTATACCGATGCCGTACTCGTCGGTCCGAGAGATGCAGACAGTGTGCTGGTGATAGTGAGTGGTACCCACGGCATAGAAGGTTACGCAGGATCACTCTGCCAGGCCTGCTGGCTCAGTAGCTGCCACCGTAATCCTCCTGGCGCAGGTTCGGCTGTCGTCCTGATACACATGTTGAATCCCTGGGGGGCTGCCTGGCAACGGCGGCACAATGAGGACAACATCGATTTGAACCGGAGCTTTGTTGATCGGCGGATAGAACCGCCTGTCAATGCGGCTCACGAGGCAATCATTGCGCGCGGAGTCATGGACGCGCTCGACGAGTCTCTGCCCGACAGCGCATGGACTGTAGTAACGGACTTTCGACGTGATGCAGGCGAGGACGCTTTTGCCGCTGCCCTGTTTCAGGGGCAGTATGCACGTGCAGATGGCTTCAACTACGGTGGCCGCGCGCAGACTTGGTCCCAGACCACGTTGAACACAATACTGGCCACGCTGTTGGATCAGCCAAAGCGCGTTGCGCTGATCGATCTACACACAGGTCTCGGCCCTTTCGGCTTTGGAACGGCGCTCTGTCTGGAGCCACCCGGCAGCAATCTCATACCGGTGCTCAGAGGCTGGTACCAATCAGGCTTTGTTGCCCTGCTCGAGGACCGAGGTGATCTGCCCTACATCGTTCAGGGCGATCTGTCGAATGGGCTCAAGGCGCTCTTGCCGCTCGCCGAAGTGTTGGCTGTCAGCCTGGAGTTCGGGACCTACGATGCGGAAAGGTTTGCCAGGTTGCTGGTCAGCGATGAGTGGCTACGGCGTCACCAGGCTGAAGCAACCGCGGCAGGCGCAGCCATCCGCGCCGATATGATGCACTTTTTCTGTCCGGATTCACGCACCTGGCGCCAATGGATTGTTGAGCGCGCGCTGCAGGTGTTTGAACTGGCGTTGTCCGGATTGCAGCACGGGAGATGAATATGGATCGCCGAACGTTGGGTCATGGAAGCGGAGCGGCCGTTCTGGCGTTGCTGTTGGGAGCTGTGCCGGAAAAGAGTCGAATCGTCGACGCAGCCGCCGTGGTCGCGCGCAAGCGCCTCGGCCTCGCCTAGACCGACGCACGCCAGTAACCCGTGGCTATCGAAAAACACGTCCTGGTTGAGCAACTGGCCACCCACCAGGGTCATCAACTGCGTCGATTTCTGCGTTCACGTGTGCGCAACGCGGCCGACATTCCGGACATCATCCAGGAAGTCTTCCTGAGAATGCTTCGCGTACCGAACCACGAAACGATCCGCACTCCCGAGGCCTATATCTTCACGATCGCCCACCATGTCGCCCAGGAGCACAGCCTGCAAGCAACTCACACTCCCTCGGCCGCGCTCGGAGAGGTCCTGTCAGAATTGCGAACCGTCACGGAAGCGGATCCGGCACTGGAGGTGATGGCGCAGCAGTGCGTCGAAATACTGGACCGCGCATTGCTACAGCTGGCACCCAAGGCACAGGCCGCTTTTCTGCTCCAGCGGCGCGATGGCAAGTCCGTGGACGAGATCAGCCGGGAGCTCGGCATCTCACGACCGATGGCTAAGAAGTATCTGGTCAAGGCGCTCGTGCACTTCCGCAAACAGTTGCAGGATGCGGAATGAAGATCAACGCCCAGATCTCCGAAGAAGCCAGCGAATGGTTCGTCGAATTCCGCATGGGCGAGACAGATGTTGCGGGGCGCAAAGCCTTCGACTCCTGGATCAGGAGCTCTCCCGAGCACCTGCGTGCGTATCTCGAGATTGCCGCCATCTGGAACGAAGGCGCATCGATGCAGGCGCATCGGGATCTGAGCAGTGATGGCTTGATTGCTCTGGCGCACACGCCGGGGAATGTCGTCTCTTTTGACTTCGAACCACCCCGGGTGGACTTCGCGGCTGCCACCGACACTTCACTGCGGCGCCTCCCCGCCCGTTGGCCGGTCTCCTTAGCCGCGGTATTGTCTCTATTTCTCCTCGGTAGCGTGTTTGTCGGCATCTGGCAAATGGGCCGCGAACCGGTGTACGCCACCTCGGTGGGCGAACGACGTGTACTCCGGCTCGACGACGGGTCCACAGTGGAGCTCAACTCCCGTTCGCGCGTCCGCGTCCAGTTTTCAAAGGACCAGCGAAAAGTCGAGCTGCTGGCGGGACAGGCCTTGTTCCAGGTGGCCAAGGATGCTCATCGCCCATTCATTGTCTACAGCGACGAGCTGCATGTGCGGGCCATCGGCACCCAATTCGATGTCAACCGCAAGTCAACCGGCATCGTTGTAACGGTCGTAGAAGGCCGGGTGGCTGTTTTGCAAGCGTCCGAGGTACCTGTATCGCAGGCTTCAGTTCCACAGCCTGGCCCCGAAGCCTACCCCGCAATCCTACTGTCGGCCGGTGATCAGCTCACCTTCAGCGATGCAACACCACGCCCTCAACCGCGACATGCGAGTCCCACAGCCACAATTGCCTGGACGCAGGGACAACTCGTGTTGGAATCCGCGAGCCTGGCAGACGTCGCCGAAGAGTTTAACCGCTACAGCCGCCGCCACCTCACTGTCGCAGATCACGGGGAGCAGCCGCTGCGGCTGAGCGGGGTATTCGCGACAGACCCGGATTTTCTCCTGCGCTACTTGCGGCAACGACCTGACATCACGGTGCAGGAAACAGCGACAGACATTCACATCATCCACCAGGGGCTGAAATAATTTCCGCCGCAGGGGTATCGAATTCAAGAAAAAACACTCATTACCTGCATGAAGCCGTCGCGCCACACGACGATGGCACTACATAACCTGATAACCGGGGGTGGAAACATCATGCGTCTGAGTGTACTGACCGCAGCAGTCTGTCTATCCGTGGTCGGCCTGTCTGTGGCCGGCGAATCGCGTGCCTCCATCAAGAAGCCAACGCACATTCTGCCGCAACCGCTCGGGTTGGCATTGCAGAGCCTGGCAAAGGAGCGCGGTTTTCAGGTCGTGTACGAATCCGCCGAAATCAATCCGCTGCGCACCCTGGGTGCCAAGGGCGATCTCTCGTCCGAGGAAGCGCTGACCCAACTGCTGTCAGGAACCGGATTCACCTTCCAGTTCTACGACGACAACGCCGTCAGCATCCTGCCGGCCAACGCGAAATCCGCTGGTCACACTCGCGTCGAGTCCGCAACCCGCAGCGAGGAGGTTGACCAGAAGAAAAACTTCTGGGACCGCTTTCGCCTGGCTGAAGCGCCTCAGGGAGGCGGTGCGAGCTCTAATACAATAACTGCGGGCGGGAGCCAACAGGCGGCCCCGGCGGGGCCTATTGAGCTGCAGGAGGTCCTCGTCACGGCGCAGAAGCGCGAAGAGCGCCTGCAGGACGTGCCGATCTCGATTGCGGTGCTCGACGGCAAGGCGCTCGACAAACAGGCTACGGGCGGAACACTGGAGGCGCTGCTCGCGGTCCCGGGAATATCGCAGTCCACGAGCGACGCCGGAGGCATGACACAAGTCTCGATTCGCGGAGTATCGCCTGCGGTTCCGTTCGGGGGCGGCTCATCGACGATTGGTTACTACATTGATTCGATTCCGTTCTCGCTGGTGAGATCCGCCGCTGTACCCAATACCAGCGATTACGACATGTCACGGATCGAAGTGCTGCGCGGTCCGCAGGGCACCCTATACGGTGCCAGTGCGCTGAACGGGGTGGTGCGCCTCATTACGAGTGATGCCGATCCGACCCGCTTCGAGGTCAAGGGGCGCGTAGGAGGCGCGGAAACGGAGGGCGGCGCAGGCAGCTACCGGGCAGACTCTGCGATCAACGTCCCCATCATTGCTGACAAACTCGCGATTCGCGTTGTTGGTGGCTATGACAAAGAGGGCGGCTGGATCAACCAGCCGGTGCGTGGTGTGGATAACGCCAACAGCTCGCTCGCCGAGAATCTGCGCGTCAAAGTCGCTGCAATGCCGACGGACAACCTGAGAATCGACCTCGCGGGTTGGTTTTCACACGAGCATTACGATGCGGCGTCGTACGCGGATGCCGCGGGAAACCAGTCCACACCCCTGGCTCAGCCGGGCACGACCAACTATGAGGCCTATAACGCCAAGATCGTCTACGAGCTGCCATTCATGTCCATCTCCAGTGCCACGAGCTACCTGGATTTCAGGCAGAAGCTCTACACGGACTTCAGTTATGCCGCGCCGGCTCTCGATCCTCATCTCCTGCAGTTGTATTCGGACCTTCCGGCAGCCGTAAAGACCGAGGAATTGCTTTTCAATTCCAAGGGTGACGGCCCGTGGCGTTGGTCGGCCGGCGTGTTCTACCGCGATGCCCACGACGATCGTTATCAGACACTCCCCGCGGTTCTGTCGGGCCACTCGATCGCCTGGAGCGATCGCTCGAAATCCTATGCCGGGTTTGGTCAGGTCACCCGAAGCTTCGCCGATGGCCACTTCGAGCTGAGTGGCGGGTTGCGCTATTTTCACGACACCTCAGACACGGTCACACTCGTGCCGCCGGACAGCTTGCTGCCGGCAGGCTCCGCGCAGGCGAAATCCCACGCAACGACTCCCCGGGTGGCCGCAACCTGGCTGCCGAGTCCGGACCTGACTGCCTACATTTCATATTCTCAGGGCTTCCGCAGTGGCTTGAACCAGACGCCGCTCACGCTGTTGGCAGCGCCGCTGCCGCCAGCGAAGCCCGACAAACTCAACAACTATGAGGTGGGCGCTAAGGGCAACCTCTTCGGTGGCTTCGCCACTTACGATGCAGCGGTTTATTACATAAAATGGAAGGACATCCAGCAGGCCGGAAGCCTGCTCTACGGGAATCCTCCCGCGTATATCAGCGCTACGATCAATGGCGAATCGGCTAGTGGTGTCGGAACGGATCTGGCCCTCACGCTGCATCCGGCACGCGGTCTGCAGGTTGGTGGCAGCTTCAGCTTCAACAGTCTGAAGGAGGATGACGATGTCACACAGAACGGCATCGTCCTCTACCCTAAGGGCTCCAGGCTCCCGTACTCGCCCGAATACAGTGCCAGCGTCTTCTCCAGTTATGCCTTCCCATTGGTTGGCAGTCTGGATGGTCAGCTCAAAGTGTCGGCGGACTACCGCTCGAAGGAGACCCTGCGGGCGCTGGGTGGTGGCGGTCAGACAACCTACTGTACTGTCACGGGGGCTGATCTGAATGCGTACTGCGAAAGCGGTGCGCCGGTGTATCTGAACGCCGACTTTGCCGTCTCGATCAACTCCAACCTGAGCGTATCGCTCTACGGGCGGAACTTGACCAACTGGAGCGGCCTCACCGATCCTTCTTATTCAGCGACTACGCCCTTTCGACCGCGGCCGCGAACTGTGGGTTTGCAGTTGGAGGCGAAGTACTAACGGTCGACGGCCGCAAGGTTTGGTGGCGTTTCTTTTAAACGGGGTCGTGCTCGCTTGCATCCACTAAAAAAATCGGGATTTCAGCGTGACGAAAACGGAGCGAGGTTGGTTTGGAAGTACGACCGGGAAGCCGAGGTACTCGTAGGCATCGAAGGTGCGACGTCCGGCCAGATTGACACCCGAGAGTTCCACCGTGAATCGGTCGAAATCGTACGCGGCCTGCGCATCCAACGCGGCGTATCCCGGCACAGACACGGTATTCGGCAAAGTGAGTTGGCGCGCACTGAACGCCGTGACGCCTGCTCCAAACGAGAGGCCCTTGGCCATGCCCCTCAGTCGTCGATACCGCGCGGCAATGCGGCCACTATTCAACGGCACACGAGCGAGTCTGTCCCCAACCGGAACGCTGTTGTCCTCGGTCACCTTGGCATCGGTGTAGGCGTAATTGCCGATGAGCGAGAAGGCCGGCGTCGGCTCCCAGATCAAATCGCTTTCTACGCCCTGTGCGCGCTGCTGTCCGGTCTGCTCTGAGTAAAACAGATTGTTCGGGATGGGCGTGGCAACGTTGTAGTGTGTCTGTTGGAAAGCGGCGATCGTCCCCGAGAGGCCGAGCGGAGTCGGCGCCACTTTCAGCCCAGCCTCAAAGTTTGCAGATTTCTCGGGCTGGGGTGACCCGAGGCCGATGAAGCCAAAAGGCGCTCGAAACGTCGTTGCATAGCCCGCATAGAGAGCAACCTCTGGAACGAGGTCGAAAGTGGCTCCGACCCTCGGCGAGACATGATTGAAAGTCTGGTCGGTCTCCTGCTCCTTCTCACGGAACTCCAGTCTCGTGAGACGCAGTGAACCGGTCAGGTGGAGTCGGCCGTAGGTCGCCTGGTCCTGTACGTAGGCGGCGAGGGTCTCATAACGGTCAGTCTGGTTGAGGTTGAGGGGTACTTGCGATCCGAACTCGAGGTTGTAAGCCGGATTGGCGAGGTCGATCGCGCCGACCGCAACGCCATAGAACGCCATTCCGGAGGTAAAGCGGGTGTTGTCGTAATCGACGCCGGCCAGAAACTCATGGCGACCGCCGAGCGCGTCGACCTTTGCGAGCAGATTGGCGTCGAAGGTCCCCTCCTTCGTCGTGGTAAGCATATTGAGAGGCAGGATCGGATAAGTGGTCGGCGTCGTCTGGTCGGGTGGATATAACGCCGGATAGACGAAGGTGCCGTCTTCGGGGACGCGACTGTCATAGTAGCGCCCGCTGACGGTCAGCCGCAGATCGTCTTTGAATACATGGCGAAACTCGACCGTACCCATCTGGTTGTCAATTTGGGTGCGCGGCTGGCCGACCGGCGCACCCGCAAAGGCGTTGCGATCGAGCTGTCCAGCCAGGGCCTGGGCAGCGGGTAGGCCTGAGTATTCGAGCTGGCTGCGGCGGTTGACCTGTCCCTGCAACAGCAGGTCGGTGTTGGAATCAATCTGAAACGATACGCTGGGCTTCACTGACCACCGCTCACTCTTGACGAGGTCGATCCAGCTGTCGTTGCGCTGATATTCAGCCGTCAGTCGCGCCGCGACGCCCGAAGCCAGCGGCACGTTCAAATCGGCATAGGGGTTCCAGGTCGAGAAACTGCCGCCACGAAGCGCCACAAAGCCATGAAGCTGGTCGTCCGGCCGCTGCGAAACGATATTGATGAGTCCGCCCAGCGGCGAGCCCAAACCACCCCCGTACAGGGTCGAGGTCGGCCCCTTGAGCACTTCGATTCGTTCAACCCCGACAACGCTCGCGGGGTCGAACGCTTGCTGATTGCCGCCAAAGATGGGTAAGCCGTCGACGTAGACCTCTGCCGGAAAGCCCCGAAGTATCGGAGGAATGAACAGAACCTCCTCCTGCTTGGTTGGGATCGCACCCGATACGTTCACCAACACGTCGGCCAGCGTGTGGGTGTCCTGTTCGTCCATGAGGGTGCGATTGAGCACCTGGACGGACTGAGGTACCTGGATCACCGGCGTATCGGTGCGGGTAGCCGATGACGCATCAGGTACAGCGTCGCCGGTACGTTTACCGTTGATGACGACCTCGCTGACCCAGCTCTGCGCAGTGTCCGGTTGTCCGATCTGTGCCACGGATGGTTGCGTCAGCAAACCGATCGTGAGGACCACTACGGCGCTAGTTCGAATGCATATCGAAGCTCGGTTGAATGCGAAGGCGGCTGTCGCGAAACAATGGACATTGCTTTTCATTGGTCATCTTAGGTAATGCTCTGCGATCGGCCCGCGAGAATACCGGGGCTCGCCGTATCCAACCTGTGACCGATTGACGCACCGATGCAAGCTCAATTGACTGGACTACCAGGCCTCTTTACGATTTGAGCTGATGGTTCCCCCGACGGGGGATGAAAAGGGAACCCGGTGCGATCCGCGAGGATTCATGCCGGGGCTGCCCCCGCAACTGTGAGCGGCCTGACGATCGTCCAACATGCCACTGGGATACCGGGAAGGCGACGATTGTCACGATGACCGTGAGCCAGGAGACCTGCCATCGACAGTTGTCTCGCGAACACGCAGGACGGGGTGAGCCGGCGGGTTGAGCCCACCCGTATGGTCTGGGTTAGCCTCGTTTGCGTTGACTGAGTCAAAGCTGCGAGGCACTGCTGTTGGATAATCCTCAACTTTTTCCCAGGCGGCAGGTCCGAGGGCTTTTCGTTGGCTTGCTGACAGCCAACCTGGCGGTGTGGATCTGGGCCTTCCTCGCCCTCAGAGATCGGCCCGTGCTGTTGGGGACCGCGGCCGTTGCGTACGGTTTCGGCCTGCGCCATGCGGTGGATGCGGATCATATCGCCGCCATCGACAATGTCACGCGCAGACTGATGCAGCAGGGTCAGAAGCCGATCGGAGTCGGTCTGTTTTTTGCGCTCGGCCATTCCAGTGTGGTCGTGCTCGCTTCCATTGTGGTGGCGCTGGCCACTTCGGCGGTGACCGCCCGGTTCAGCCGGCTCCATGAAATCGGCGCTACCATCGGTACCTGCGTGTCCTTCGGTTTTCTATGGCTGATCGCAGCCCTCAATCTCGTGACACTGCGCCGTACGTGGGCGACTTTGCGCGCGTTGCGCAGGGGCGAGGTGGTCGCCGGTCCCCGGATCGATGCGCTGCTGACTCAACAGGGACTGATTTCCCGCTGGCTGCAGCCCGTGTACAACCTGATGTCGCGTAGCTGGCACATGTTTGCGCTCGGCCTGCTGTTCGGCCTGGGCTTTGAGACGGCGACTGAAGTTTTGTTGTTGGGAATGTCGGCAGACCAGGCCTCCCACGGCGTCCCCTTATTGTCCATCCTGCTGTTTCCCGCTTTGTTCACAGTAGGTATGACGCTCATCGACGCCAGCGACGGCGTACTCATGATGGGCGCTTACGGGTGGGCGTTTGTTCACCCGATCCGCAAGTTGTATTACAACATCATCGTAACCGCGCTATCGGCCGCCATAGCCGTGTTCGTCGGCGGTGTGGAGGTGCTCGGCCTTCTCAACGAGCGTTTCGGTTTTGCCGGCCGCCTCTGGGATGCGATCGGCTCGCTCGGTCAACACCTGGGCAGCGTGGGCTATATCGTCATAGCGCTGTTCCTGGTGTGCTGGCTCGTGTCACTGAGCCTACACAGAATCCGTGGCGATCAATGAGGCCGCAGACGAATCGGGCCGCATTTCTGATCAACAGCTCATCCGTCCCGGCCGCGGCTGGCCGCGAATGTCTCTGACTGCGGTCATCCGCGGTTTGGCCACCCGCTAAAGGGAGCAGGCGCAGAAACGAAAGGTAGGCCTTACCTGCCCTGCGACAAGCTGTCGCAGGCGAGGGGCTGCGTCATTTAGTCGCATCCGGCCACTGTCTCGACACGACAAAATGCGCCCCCCGTGCCCGAGCTGGATTTATGCGGAAAACTGTACCGTGAGCAAATTACAACTCGTCATACCTGCGCTCGCTCTCGCGTTCGGCCCCGTGTTGGCCATTGCCGACGGTAATAATGCCGCGACCTCGTCCCATGACCTGGAAGAGGTGAAAGTCACCGGATACCGATTTTTGGATGAAGACACGAGCGGCATTACCAATCTGCCATTGGCCATTGACAAGGTACCGCAGTCCATCAGTCTGGTTAACAACGACTTTGTGAAGGCCGCTGATCTGAAGGATTTGAGCGAAATCGCCCAATACACCACCGGCGCGATGTGGGGGAGTTACAACCCGAGCGATGCCAATGAGCTCTGGTTGCGCGGCTTCTCGGCAAATTACGCGATCGACGGACTCACGGTCGGCTACCAGATTCCCGAGCCGGACGCCGCGATCCTGGCGCGCTACGAGGTGGTCAAGGGTCCGGCATCAGTCGTCTATGGTGCCCAGAGCCCGGGCGGCATCGTGAATCTCGTTTCCAAAAGTGCATCGCCGGATACGCCTAACTATGTGGAAGCGCTGGCGGGCTCCTTCGGTCGTTACCGGATCGAAGGCCAGATCGCCCACGCTCTCAATGACTCGGGCACGATTCGCGGAATCGGCGTGGCGGCGTATGAGGATCAGGGCAGCTTTGTCGATTTCGTCCACAAGAATCGGACCGTGATCTACGGCGGACTCGACTTCGATCTGGCGCAAGGCCTGGCGGGTTATGTTCGCGCAAGCTATCAGCGCACAGAGAACACCCCCTATAACGGGATCCCGACGTTTCAGGACGGCTCGGTCGCGCCGGTCCCGCGCTCTTTTTTTATCGGCAGCTCGAATCTAAATAACCTCAGTCAGACTACGCGGTTAGATTCCGGGCTCGACTGGCAACCGACCGATTTTTGGTCGTTCGATCTGAAGGGGTTGTACCACCACCTGAAGCATGGCGGTGGCAATGTTTACAACTATGGGTATATTGCCGACGATGGCAGCTTCCCCTATGGCGGCGAGAAATTTCTCGATTGGCACATCGATGACTACTCAATTGCCGGTTCCGCGACCCGCAAGCTCGACGACACGGGACTCAAAGACAGCTCCATATCGGCCAGCGTCCGTTATCAACATTACGAATACAACGACTACGAACTGACCGGCGGAGGCAACGCGCCGAATCCGAATATTTTCGCGGGTGACGGCGCCATTAGTGCCATCTTCAATGCATTGGTGCCGCCCAACACGTATCAGCAGGATCAAAGGATGAACTACCTGACGGCCGCCGCTCAGGCGGTCGTCAAAGTGGCGAGTCCGTTGACGCTCATTGGCGGCATCGCCTGGTCGCAGCCCAGGATCGACCAGCAATTGTATTTCGGCTCGTTTGCCAACTTCGATCCTGGCAACCAGGTCAACTATCGTGGCGCGCTGGAGTTCGAACCGGTACACGACCTGAATTTCTATGCGTCGTACAGCGAGTCCTTTCAACCGAATTTGCGCATCGACCGCAACTACCAGGTGCTCGCACCCTTGTCAGGCAAGCAGTACGAAGTCGGCGCGAAGTATCGTCCGCGGCCGGAAATTCTGCTCACCGCGGCCGTATTTGAGATTCGCGAGAACAACATTGCCGTGTTCGACTTCTCCGATGCGAACGGCGAGGCGCTGTACCGTGCTGAAAATGTACGCCACCGCGGCGTGGAACTGGATGCGACCGGTCAGGTGAGCCGCAACTGGCAGGTGAGAGGCGGCCTGGCCTGGCTC
>Ga0181534_10000128_pt1 | contig 53733 bp, 47 predicted proteins | sample PEATcosm2014_Bin_37_FD_119758 | JGI IMG/M metagenome (GOLD analysis project Ga0181534, IMG submission 119758) | Peatland microbial communities from MTU Mesocosm Facility, Houghton, MI, USA - PEATcosm2014_Bin17_10_metaG | ecosystem: Environmental > Terrestrial > Soil > Wetlands > Peat | place... | reverse complement strand
GATTACTGGACGGAGCGCGGCGATAGTCACGGCAACCCGCAGGACGAACCGCCGCAGTCCTAGGAGCGTGTCTGACTAATGATCGCCGTCGCGAGGGCGCCCCTCATCGAGTAGATTTCTGCGATCGTTTCGCGAGCATGGTGGGTGCCATGTGAGTGAAACGATCGCAGAAAGATGCCGATGTGGAGGTGCAACGCATGCGTTGCACGGCTGGCCAGGATGGCCAGCCTGGTCCGCCTGCGGAGCAGGGACTGCGAAGCAGGCGGCCGCAGCAGGCGCATCATTAGTCAGACAGGCTCCTAGTGTCGGCTCGCGATACGTTGCTCGATTCGCCCGCGATTTCTCGTGCCGGCAAGGCCGCCTACGACTTGACCCGCACACCGTTTTGCGGCAACGTAAGACAGACGACAAGTTCCCTTCAGGGGGATTGAATGGGAACTCGGGTTAAAAGCCCGGGCTGCCCCCGCAACTGTAAGCGGTGTGCCCCGCATCGAAGACCACTGGACGCCTTGAGTCCGGGAAGGTGATGCCGGGACCTCAAGCCGCGAGCCAGGAGACCTGCTTGCCGTGGTCGCCCATCGACCAGCCGGGGTGTGCTGAGCGATCGGAGTTTCCCGAGTGGCGACGGAGCGGCCGCGCGTGCGGGCCCTGCGGAGCTGCCCCTCATCACGGGCGAAGTGACGCTTGGCCGCGCAGGAGGCGGTCATTGGATCGTCGTCACAAGGGAGCTGCCGTGAAAACTCGAGTTTTTCGTTGCGCGCGGGTATGCGCGCCGTTCGCATTCATCGCCTTTACCATCGCCGCGCCGATCGCGCCGGCCGAAGAGAAGGACGATTCATTGGACGAGGTGGTGGTCGTGGCCAACCGGGCTCCGCAACCCCTCTCCAAGGTGGGCAATTCGGTCACGGTCCTGAATCAACAGGACATCCAAGACAGCCAGAAAGTCGATGTCGGCGAGCTGCTCGCCACGACTCCCGGCATTACCTTCAGCCGCAACGGCGGACCGGGCACGGGCACCAGTGTTTACATTCGCGGCGCCGACTCCGACCACACGGTGGTCTTGATCGACGGAGTGGTATTGAATGACCCCTCCCTGGTCGGCGGCAATTTCGACTTCGGAAATCTGCTGGTTGGCGACATCTCGCGGATCGAAATTCTACGTGGTGCGCAATCGACGCTCTACGGCAGTCAGGCGATCGGCGGGGTCATCAACATCATCACAACCGAGCCGAAGCCTGGGCTCGGAGGTGATGTGCAGGCGGAATTCGGCAGCCTGGACACGGGCCTCGCGAAAGGTGGGATCGGCGGGAGATTCGACGGCTGGAGCTTTCGGCTGGGCGGTACCTATTATTCGACCGACAGCGTGCCGGCGCTCGACACTCGTTATGGCGGCACCATCACGGACCCCTTCCACGATTCGGTGGTCTCCGGACGGGCCACTTACGATTTCACGACCGATGTGCAACTCGATCTGCGCGCCTATTGGACGCAGAGCCGGGTCTTTTATGACGGCTATCCGCCGCCGAACTACGTGCTTGCCAACGACACTCAATATGAAAACGTGCGCCAGCTGTTCGACTACACCGGCCTGAACTTCGATTTATTCGGCGGTCGATTGAAGAACCGAGTCGCCTATCAATACACGACTACGCAGCATTCGGACTTTGACGATGCCGGCACCGTCATCACACAGACCGACAGCTATCTGGGCAACAACGGCCGCGTTGAGTATCAGGGGACATGGGCCGTCACCGATCGCTACCAGGCCGTCTTCGGTGTTCAGCAGGAAAAGAGCTGGGCAGATATCACGCCGAATGCCCCCGCACACGCCGACACTGGCCAGGTGGGGGAATATGTGCAGCTTCAAGGCGAGGTGCTTACCGGTCTGACCTTGACCGCCGGTGAACGGCACGATCACTACGACGCCTTCGGCCAGCACTATACGGGACACCTCGCCGCTGCCTGGGCGCTTCCCTCCTCCACCGTGCTGCGTGCGAGCTGGAGCCAGGGCTACAAGGCGCCCTCGCTCTACGAGCTCTATAGTCCGTATGGCAATACCACTCTCAGACCGGAAGAATCCAGCGGCGCGGACGCCGGCGTCGAGCAGCATTGGTGGAATGATCGAGTGACGTTTTCCGCCACTTACTTCTTGACGCATTTCAAGGATTTGATCGAGTTCGAGGATTGTCCCGGCAGCGCTCTGTGCGACACCATCGGACAGGCCGGCGGCTATTATGCGAACCAAGATCGGGCCAAAGCAAGCGGCGTCGAGCTGCAGTTCTCGGCGGCGCCGACATCAGCCGTCGCGATATCGGCCAACTATTCCCACATCAAAACCGTCGATGAGACTCCGGAATCGCCGACCTACGGTGAGCAGCTCTTTCGGCGACCGGAAGATGCCGCCAACCTGTCGTTGACCTACACCTGGCCGCACGGCGTGAAAACCACCGTCGCGGCGCGATACGCTGGTTACAGCTTGGATCAGAACTTCAATGTCTATCCCACCGCGATCATACGCCTGGGCGGCTACACCGTTGTGGATCTGCGCGCCTCGTATCCGGTGACGGATAAGCTCGAGCTCTATGCTCGGATCGACAACGCCACGAATAAATGGTACGAAACGATATATCAATACGGCACATGGGGTCGAACTGCCTTCGTCGGCCTGCGAGCCAAACTATAGGATCGCCCGGCTTGCGTCGGCTATGCGGCCGTCAGCTGCGCCGCGTGATGCCGCAAATGATCCGCCATGAAGGTCTGCATGAAGTAATAGCCGTGATCGTAGCCCGGCTGCATGCGCAGGGTGAGCGCCTGCCCCGACTTCGCGGCGGCCTCGGAGAATTTCTCAGGCTTGAGCTGGTCGGCCAGAAATTGATCCGCAGTCCCCTGATCGATGAGGATGGGAGCGGGAAACGCGCGGCGCGCGACGAGTTCGGTGGCGTCGTATTCGCGCCAGCGCTCCGTATCCGGCCCGAGATAATTGGTGAACGCCTTCTTTCCCCACGGGACCTGCATCGGCGCGGCAATCGGCGCGAATGCGGACGCCGATTTGTAGCGCTCGGGATTGCGCAGGGCGCACACCAGCGCACCATGTCCGCCCATCGAATGGCCAAAAACACCGCAGGCATCCGCCCGGACGGGAAGATGGGCGGCGATGAGCTCGGGCAGCTCCTTCGTGACGTAGCTGTACATTCGATAGTATTGCGACCAGGGCGCGCTGGTCGCATCGACGTAGAAGCCTGCTGAGTAGCCGAAATCCCAGCTGTCCGCATCGCCCGGCAGGCGCGGCTCGCGCGGGCTCGTGTCCGGTGCGATCAGGATCAGCCCCAATTCCGCGGCAGCCTGCTGGGCATGCGCCTTGATGGGAAACGTCTCCTCGGTGCAGGTGAGGCCGGACAAATAGTAGAGCACCGGCACCTTTCCCACACGCGCCTGCGGCGGCAGGTAGGCGGAGAACTTCATCGGGCCGCTGATCTCGCGCGAAGCATGCTTGTAGAAGCGCTGTACTCCCCCGAAACAACCGTGCTCGGAAATCAGCGTCAGCGTGCTCACGAGTACACGACCACGCTGCGGATCGACTCGCCCGAGTGCATCAAATCGAATGCCTTGTTGATGTCCTTGAGCGGCATGCGGTGCGTGATGAGATCGTCGATGTTGATCTTGCGATTCATGTACCAGTCGACGATCTGCGGCAGCTCGGTGCGGCCGCGCACGCCGCCGAACGCCGTCCCCTTCCACACCCGTCCGGTCACCAGCTGGAATGGCCGCGTGCTGATTTCCTTTCCCGCGCCGGCCACGCCGACGATGACCGAGACTCCCCAGCCGCGATGGCAGCACTCGAGCGCCTGGCGCATGAGATTTACGTTGCCCACGCATTCAAAGCTATAGTCCGCGCCGCCGCCGGTGAGAGCGACCAGGTGGGCGACGAGATCGCCTTCGACCTCCTTGGGGTTCACGAAGTGAGTCAGACCGAATTTCTCGGCCAGCGCCTTTCGTCCCGGATTCAAATCCACGCCGATGATCTTGTCGGCGCCCACCATGCGGGCACCTTGAACGACGTTCAGGCCGATGCCGCCCAGTCCGAACACCACCACATTCGCTCCCGCCTCCACCTTGGCCGTATGCGTCACCGCGCCGATGCCGGTGGTCACGCCGCAGCCGATGTAGCACACCTTGTCGAAGGGAGCGTCCTCGCGGATTTTCGCCACCGCGATTTCCGGCATGACCGTGAAATTCGAGAACGTTGAACATCCCATGTAGTGGTATATGACATCCTTGCCGATGGAGAAGCGGCTGGTGCCGTCCGGCATCAACCCCTTGCCCTGCGTGGCGCGAATCGCGGTGCACAGATTGGTCTTGTGCGAGGTGCAGGACTTGCATTGCCGGCATTCGGGCGTGTACAGGGGAATCACATGGTCGCCCTTGCGCAGCGAGGTGACTCCCGGCCCCACGTCGACGACGATCCCCGCGCCCTCGTGGCCCAGTATGGCCGGAAACAGCCCCTCCGGGTCGGCTCCCGAGCGCGTAAACTCATCCGTGTGGCACACCCCGCTGGCCTTGATTTCAATCAGGACTTCGCCCGCCTTGGGTCCGTCCAAATCCACGGTCACGATTTCCAAGGGCTTGTTGGCGGCGGTGGAAACGGCGGCTTGGGTCTTCATTATTGGATATCCTTGGTGTTTTTGGGCCTTGAGCCTTGGGTGTAAGGCGCTACCCTAAAACAACCGGCGCCGACTTGGAAGCTGCACATGAATATCGAATTTTCGTTGAACGAAGCGCGCGTGATCGGCTGCCTGCTGGAGAAGGAAATCACCACTCCCGACCAATATCCCCTGTCGCTGAACGCGCTCACCAACGCCTGCAATCAGAAGACCAACCGCGACCCGGTGTTGGGGTTGACCGAGGCCGCCGTGCAGCAGGCGGTCGACTCGCTGATGAAAAAATACATGGTGAGCGACAAATCCGCCGGCTACGGCGGCCGGGTCACGAAGTACAAGCATCGCTTTTGCAATACGGAATTCGGTTCGCTGAAGTTCTCGAAGCAGGAGCTCGGCGTCATTTGCGTGCTGTTGCTGCGCGGCCCGCAAACGCCGGGCGAATTGCGCGCCCGCACCAACCGCTTGTGCGAGTTCGCCGACGCCGAGGACGTGGAAGCCACGCTCAAGAATCTGATGTCACGAGAGGATGGTCCCTTCATCGCCCGGCTGCCGCGAGCCGCCGGCGCGCGCGAATCCCGCTACGCGCACTTGTTTTCCGGGCATGTGGAGTCGGTGGAGGAGCCGGCCGCCGCGGAGGAATCGGCCGCGGGCGCCCCCACCTTGAATCAGCGCGTGGGCGAGCTCGAAGAGCGCGTGCAGCGGCTGCGGGCGGAGGTGGACGCGCTGACGGAGGCGCTTGCCGAGTCCCGCCGCAGCGGGGCGGCGCCGGCGGTCCGCTCACCTGCCGGACAGGACCCTGGCTGATCGCCGTCTGCCGGTAGCCGTCTGCCGGTAGCGTTCCGCTGGTCGGAAGTCCACCGGGGGAAGTCTACTGGGCAGCCGGGGCGGGCGCGGCCGCGGACGCCGTCTGCTTGGCGATGCCGTCCCGCTCCTGCACCCATTTGCCGAACGATTCGATGTCCGCGGCGCGCATCCCGCTCGCCGCCGCGCGGTGGCTCTCGACCCACTTTTGCATCGATGCCAACAATTGCTCCGCGAGCGGGGGGGCGTGATTGAACAGATTCATGTATGCGGCTTTCGCTTCCTCCAGCCGGTCGACCGCCATGTAGGCCTCGCCGCGGTGCTCGACCGCCTCGAGAAGATCGGGCTTGATCGTCAGCGTGTGGTTGTAGTCGTCGATCGACTCGCTGTACGCGCCCAGGCGCAAATGCACGTAGCCCGCATAATTCCAAGCCTCGACCATGTCACCCTTGTTGCTCAAAGCCTCGGTGAATTGATCCAGCGCCTTGCTGTATGCGTCGCCCATCTTTTCCAGGGAGGCGGCTTTCTTATCCGGGCTCGCCGCCTTCGCGGCGGCCTCTTCGAATTCGCGGGCGCGATTCAGCGACTTGACGCCCGCGTTGAAGGCCTTCTTGGCGGCTGCATCCGGCTTGTCGGCTGCCGGCGCACTCGGCATCTCGTCGCTGGGACCCATGCCGGGCTGGCCCGTGCCCCCTCGCCCGCCGGGCATCTGACCGCCGCCAGGATAGCCTTGAGCGCCGGCCGTCGGCACCCCGCCGGCGAGCCATGCAAGCAATGCAAGGCCATAGATGACACTTAGGCGCATTTGCCCTCCGTCAAGCCGCTTCCCGATCTATGCAATACTGGATGCATGCCGCGCAATAGTAAGATTTTAATCCTGTGTTCGCTGATTTTTCTGTCGGCCCCGGCGCCGGCAGCCCAGCCTAGTATGCCGGAAGTTTTGGCGGCCTCCAGTCCGATGGATTGGCGGCCCCTGGATCCGGACAACACCCTGTACGTCGAAGTGCCCGGCGGGCGGGTGGTCATCGAACTGGCGCCCCGATTTGCGCCGCTGCATGTGGCCAACATCAAGGCGCTGGCCCGGGCCAGGTATTTCGACGCGTTGTCCATCGTCCGGGTTCAGGACGACTACGTGGTGCAATGGGGAGATCCGGACAATCGTCACCCCATACCGGCCGGCATAGGCAAGGTCGCGCCGGAGTTCGATTCCCCCACCGCCGCGTACCTGCCCTTCACGCGTCTCCTCGACGGGGATGTATATGCGCCGGAGGTTGGTTTTTCGGAGGGCTTCCCCGTGGCACGCTCGCCGACTCTGCACCGCAACTGGCTGGTACACTGCTACGGCATGGTGGGGGTGGGCCGCGACGTGGACGTGCAAAGCGGCAGCGGCGCGGAAATGTACGTGGTCATCGGTCATGCGCCGCGGCATCTGGACAGGAACGTCGCGCTCGTGGGGCGGGTCGTGAAAGGCATGGAATTGCTCTCGGCGCTGCCGCGCGGCAGCGCGGCAATGGGGTTTTATACCAAGGCCGAAACACCGACCCCGCTCAAATCGGTGCGCGTCGCGGCAGACGTACCGGAGGCGGAGCGCTCTCACCTGGAGGTGATACGCACCGATTCGGCGGCCTTCGCCGCCTTGATCGAGTCCCGGCGCAATCGGCCCGAGGATTTCTTCAAGGTTCCCGCGGGACGCATCGACCTGTGCAACGTGCCGATCGCGGTGCGCGAGCAGCGTCCGGCAGCCGCTCATTCCCCGTGACGCGAGGCGGCTTCGGCCGCTTCGGCCGCTTCGATGCCGATGCGCAGCGTGGTGGTCGCGATTCGCACTTCGATGAGGAATGCCAGCAGCGCCGCCGCCAGCGACAGCATCGACAAGATGAACATGCAGGCGATGAACGCCGACAAGTCCCAGCGCAGAAAGGCGTTGACGAACAGCATCACGACCACGAGCGAGATGAACAGCGCGGACAGGGTGATGAGAGTGATGGCGGCGTTGATGTAGCGGGCGCGCCGCGCGAGCACTCCGAGCGCGCCATGCAGGTCGCGCCCGTCGTGGCGTTGATCGGGGTGGCGCAGGATGTCCTCCATCGCCCGCGCGCGGTCCACGATGCGGGCCAGACGGTTGGTCAATACATTGAGCGTCACCCCGATCGCGGAGATGAGGAAAATAGGCGTCAGCGCAACTTGAATGAGATGGGCAATGTCGACGGATTGCACGGCGCGAGTATACCGCCGCGCGGAGCGGCCGGGGCGCCATCCCGGCGCGCTACGAGCCTGTCTGGCCAATGTCGCCGCGGAGCCCCGCTCGCCGCCACTTGCGCTGCAGTAGATTGTCGAGCGAGATCACGCCGGGACCGGCGATGGCCGGCCCTCGCCGCTTCAGGTCGCGAGGTATCTGTCCGCGAGAAACACGGCGCCGGCGGCGAACAGGCAGTAGTAGCCGAACAGATGCCAGCGGCCGTGCTCGAGCCATCGGGACAGCCATTTGAGCGCCAGCCAGCCGGCAACGAAGCTCAACAACATTCCGATGAGGCTCGGCCAGAGCAGCACCAGGGCATCGCCGGCGCCGCCGGCGGCGCCGGCGGCGTGGTGATTTCCCAAGAGCCGGTAACCCTCGCGAGCGATGACGGGCGGCGTCAGTATCACCGCCAGAGCGAAACTGTAATTCTCCAGCAGCTCTTTCTGCAGGCCGCGAAACAGGCCGGTGGAGATGGTCGCGCCGGAGCGCGAGAAACCTCTGAACGGCAGGCACAGCCCCTGCACCGTCCCTATCCACAGCGCATCGTTCAATTCGATCGACCGCCGCTGGTTGGCCGATGCGGCGCGCCGCCCCGATACAATGATCATGACGCCGACCGTTGCGAGCGCGAGAGCGATGAGCTTGAGATTGCCGAACAGTTGTTCCACTTCCGCCTTGGCGGAGCCGCGGAGTATGACGTGCTCGATCAGGAGGATCAGCCCGAACCCGAGCACCCCGGTGCACGCGGTGGCCACGCAGGCGCTGCGCGCGAAGGACCAGAATGCGCGGGCGGAAGAAAAATAGCGGCTGCGCCAGGAGCTCCAGAAGTAGGCGATGACGGCCAGCATGGTGCCCGTATGAAGCATGACCAGCAGAAAAGTCATGGCCGGCGTCGTCGGGTCTAGACCCATGAGCTTCTCGGCGATGATGACATGCGCCGAACTCGAGACCGGCAGCAGTTCGCAAATGCCCTGCACGAGGCCCAGGATCAATATTTTTATGACGATCGGCATGGCTGCTCCCGGTCGGATCCGTCGATGGGCCCGCGCAAACAAAAAACGCCCCGGCCGCCGTGCAGCGGTCGGGGCGTTATACCAATAATCTTACTTGGTTGTCGCAGGAGCGGCGGCTTTCTTCTTCTTCTTGTGCTTCTTGGGAGTCGCCTTCGGCGCATCCGTCGACGACGCGGCGGGGGCATCCGCAGCCATCGGCGCGGCGGCTTTCGGCATGTCGGCGGCCATCGCCGCAGCGGTCAGTCCAAAGGTCAACAGCGCGGCACTAATCAGGGTTCCGGACTTATACATGAGATCTCCAAACGGTGGTATTGACGAGGCTTGCGAAGAATACGCTTCGATGCGCTCATTTGATCCGAGATGAAGATCATTTCACGTTGTCCGTGAGGCGGACGCCGCAGCGTTCAGCGTTTCGCCTTCGACCTCACGTGCCGGATGAGTATGATCACGATGGCCACGTTGGCGACGAATATCGCCGCCTTGCCGAGATTGGGATTGTGGAACAGCTCCCAGAGCTCGAGCGGGATGAGGGAGGCGGTAATGATGGTGGTCATCCATTCGGCCCAACGCTTGCGCATCCACAAGCCGACGCCCTCCGCGGCGAACACGGCAGCGTAGGCCAGGGTCACCATGCGCAGCGCGTGCACGCGCGAGGCGCTCAACCCGCTGAACCACTCCAGCAACTGGGTGACGATCTTGTGTTCCAGGCCGAAGGGGCGCTCCGCGGCCCACGACACGAGCTTCGCCGTCAGCGAGGCGTCGCTCAGCCGCACCTCGCCATAGACCAGGGCGAGCAGCAGCAGCACTTTCACCAGTTTGTAAAGCGCGATGGTGCGCAGTACGTCAAAGCGCGGCAGCGGCGCCGGACGAGCGTCGGTGGTCATGATGCGGACTTTAGGCCTGACCCGCCGGCGGTTGAAATTCCAACGTGGCGTCGAGCAGCGCCGGAATGTCGAAAACCGCTCTCTCGTTGTCGATCACCAAGGGAGCGACTCCCGCGGCCGCCACCAGCGCCGCCGGCACCTGGATCCGGTCGCGCTCCCGGGTGACTGTCCAGGTCTCCAGCCGCTTGTCTTGAAAAGCCAGATTCAGCGCTCCCCAACGCAGCAAGGCCGCGCGCGCCAGCGGAGTATCCCCGCCCCACTGACGCTGGGCCAGCGTCATCGCGGAACTCGCCGCGATCTCGCCATGCGGCAGCGTCATCAAATCCTGAATGTATTTCACCATTTCATCCGGCGGAACATGCAGGCTCAAATACTGTGCCGTGTCGGTCATGGCTCATTTTAAGTCGGATTCTCGAGACTGAACATGGCATTCTCGTCATCGTAGGCGAAGGCCTCGGCATATCGGGCCCAGCGCACCACCGCCCGCAGGGTTTGGTCCGCCGCCTCCTCGCTCATGAAGTCCTCCAGTTCATCGATGAAACGGCTCTTGCGGGCCGAATGCGAGGCGCGTTCATCCAAAACCCGGCGGATGTGGGCGGCCAGCGGTACGTAGGACATTAAATGCCGCATGAAAATCCGCTTGCGCTCATCGAGGGCGGCATGGGCAAATGCCATGCCATCGTCGGTCAGTTTCAGGTCGCCGCCCTCGAGTTCGGCGAAGCGCAGCATCTGCAGCGTCTCGGCAACAGGAAACAGTTCGTCGATCTCCATCTGCAAATCCGAGGCGATCTCCGGCAAATCGGCCTTTCCCTTGAAAGGGGCGGCGGCCACGGCCTCCATGAGGCCGGCCAGCAGGTTCGAGGAGACCTGCGGCAGCTGGCTGCCGATCCCCAATCCCGGGAAGCGCTCCTGGCGGGCGCTGCCGCCGCCCTGCGGACGCGCGGTCATGTCCACGTAGATGCGCTCCACCAGCTCGCGAAAACTCGGATCGAGGCGATTGCGCGGCTGCGGCAGCGAGACCTTGATTTCGCTCAAAATCCTGCCCGGATTGCTGCCGAATACCAGGATGCGATCGCACATCAATACCGCCTCTTCGATATTATGTGTCACCAGAATGACGCCCTTGATGGGCATCCTGCCCTCGGACCACAGGTCCAGGAAATCGGTTCGCAAGGTCTCGGCGGTCAGCACGTCCAGGGCGGAAAACGGCTCGTCCATGAGCAGGATGTTCGGATGAACCACCAGTGCCCGGGCAAAGCCCACACGCTGGCGCATGCCGCCCGACAGCTCGCGCGGATACGCGGATTCAAAACCGTCCAGGCCGATCAGGTCGATCGCCGCCAGGGAGCGCTTGCGGATGTCCGCCCGCGGCCTGCGCTGCGCCTCGAGCCCCAGTGCCACATTCTCGAACACGGTCAACCAGGGAAACAGGGCGAAGCTCTGAAACACCATGGCGATGCCCGGTGCCGGGCCGGAAATCGGCTGGCCCATGTAGCGCAGCTGACCGGCGGTCGGCTCCGCGAGCCCCGCAATCAGGCGAAGCAGTGTCGACTTGCCCGAACCGGACCGCCCCAGCAGCCCCACGATCTGGCCCTCCTGCAACTCCAGATTCATTCCCTCGAGCACCAGCAATTCCGCCCCATCGGGCTTCGGAAACGCCTTGCGTACATCGTTGCATTGCAGTAGTGGGGTCGAGTTCATGGCCGGTCCGAAGGGTCAGGTAAGTCGATATTTGCGCTCTGCGTAGTAATACAAGGGGCGCCAAAACAGCCGGTTGATGACCACCACGAACAGGCTCATGGTACCGATCCCCAGCACGATGCGGTGAAAGTCCCCGGCGGTCGTCGCCTCTGCGATGTAGGAGCCGAGGCCCCGCGCCTGCACTTGAGTGTTCCCCCAGGTCGCGAGTTCGGCGACGATGGCGGCGTTCCACGAGCCGCCCGAGGCCGTGATGGCGCCCGTCACATAGAAGGGCAGGATGGCCGGCAAGGCGACCCTGCGCCACCACAGCCAGCCGGTGACGCGAAAATTCGCCGCGGCGTAGCGCATCTCGGCCGGAATGGCCGACGCGCCGGCGATGACATTGAACAGAATGTACCACTGGGTGCCCAAGATCATCAGCGGGCTTAGAAAAATGTCGGGATTGAGCTTCCAGGCGACGATGCCGTACACGGCGATGGGAAACAGAAGATTCGCGGGAAACGCCGCCATGAACTGCGCGATGGGCTGAACGATCTGCGCTGCCCGCGGCCGCATGCCCACCCACACGCCGATCGGCACCCATACGAGGCTCGCCAGCGCGATCAAGATGAACACCCTGAGCATGGTGAGCATCGCCAGTCCGCACACCTCGAGCGCCTCGCGAAGCGGCGTGTTCTTGACCAGAACCGCGGTGATGTGCCACAGCCCGAGCACCACGGCCGCGACCATCAGGGAAACCCACAAAAGATCGGTACTGCGCCTGGACGCCACCACCGCATCCATGGGCGCTTTGTCGGTGCGCTTGCCCACCCGGCTGGTCCACAGCACGGCTGCATTGAACGCCAGGGTCGCCGCTTGAACCAGACGCGAACGGCGCATCATGGTCAGCGCCCATGAATCGGGCACCCGCACGCCGGGCTCTTGTTCGACGCGGAATCGGTCCACCCATGCCACCAAGGGCCGGAACAGCAGTTGGTCGTACAGCAGAATGACGATCAACATGGTGACGATTGCCCAGCCGATGGCCCGCAAGTTCTTCTGCTCGATGGCCAGCGCGATGTAGCTGCCCACGCCCGGCAGCGCGACCGTGGTGTGTCCTACGCTGATCGACTCCGAGGCGACGACGAAGAACCAGCCGCCCGACATGGACATCATCATGTTCCAGATGAGCGCGGGCATGCCGAAGGGAACCTCCAGCTGCCAGAAGCGCATCCACGGCGAGAGACGAAACGATTCGGCGGCCTCCTCGAGCTCCAGGGGCACCGTGCGCAGCGACTGATAGAAGCTGAAGGCCATGTTCCACGCCTGGCTGGTGAATATGGCGAAGATGGCGGCGAACTCGGCGCCGAGCACCCGTCCGGGAGCCAACGACATGAAGAATACGACGGTCACGGAAATGAAACCCAGAATCGGCACCGACTGCAGAATGTCCAGGATCGGCACCAACAGCTTTCCCGCCCGCTCGCTCTTGGCCGCCCATGTAGCATATGTCAGAGTGAACACCAGGGAGAGCACCAGCGCCGCCAGCATGCGAAACGTCGTACGCGCGGCATATTCCGGCAGATGTATCGGATCGAGCGACAGCGGCGTGACCTCGAGCTGCGACAGCGGCGCGAACAGCCCCCGCGATGTCTCGCCCATGAAGGCGATCAGTCCGATGACGACGATGAACGCCAGCACATCCCAGCGCGACGCCAGGTCGCGGAGAAACACATAGGGAGCGAAGCGATTCATCCGCGCATTCTCTCAGGACAGACAACGAAGTAGCTAGTAGGGTACGTGTTTATGGCAAAGAGCTTCACCGCCGAATCGGCGCGCATCGGCACGCCGGACGCGCCCGCGCCTCACGCGGCGCAGACGCGCTTCAAGATTTTGGGCGCCATCAGCTTCTCGCACTTTCTCAACGACATGATGCAGTCGCTGATCGTCGCCATCTATCCGCTGCTGAAGGGCGAATTCCACTTGAGCTTCGTGCAGGTGGGCGTGATCACCCTGACCTATCAGATCTGCGCTTCGGTTCTGCAGCCGCTCGTCGGCATTTACACCGACAAGCATCCAAAACCCTACTCGCTGAGCGTGGGCATGTGTTTCACCCTGGTCGGCATGCTGACTCTGGCGCTGGCGGCGGACTATGCGAGCGTGCTGGCCGCCGCCGCGCTCATCGGTGCGGGCTCCTCGATCTTTCATCCGGAATCCTCGCGCCTGGCGCGTCTCGCCTCGGGCGGCCGGCACGGTCTCGCGCAGTCGATTTTCCAGGTGGGCGGCAACGCCGGCAGCGCGATGGGCCCGCTGCTCGCCGCTTGGATCATCATTCCGCACGGGCAGTCGAGCCTCGCCTGGTTCGGGCTTGCCGCCATGCTGGCCATCGCCGTGCTGGCGCGGGTGGGCGCTTGGTACAAACGGCAGCATCTTGACCGCCCGGGCGGGCGCCGCGTCCGACATGCGGTTTCGAGCCCCGTGTCGGCGCGCAGGGTCGCCTGGTCGATCGGCATACTGGTGGTGCTGATCTTCTCGAAGTATTTCTACGTCGCCAGCATCACCAGCTATTATAGTTTCTACCTCATCGACAAATTTCACGTGTCGGTGCAGTCGGCGCAAATCCATCTGTTCGTATTTCTGGCCGCCATGGCGCTCGGCACCCTCTTCGGCGGAGCGATCGGCGACCGCATCGGCCGCAAGCGCGTCATATGGATCTCCATCCTGGGCGTGGCGCCGTTCACTATGCTTCTGCCGTTCGTGGGCCTGACGTGGACCGGGATCCTGAGCTTTCTCATCGGGCTCATCCTGTCCTCCGCTTTCTCGGCCATCGTCGTATTCGCGCAGGAGCTGATGCCTGGGAAGGTGGGCGCGGTGTCCGGCCTGTTCTTCGGGTTCGCCTTCGGCATCGGCGGCATCGGCGCGGCGGTGCTCGGCGGCCTCGCCGACCGGCACGGCATCGAGTTCGTCTATCGGATCTGCGCCTATTTGCCGCTGCTCGGCCTGGTGGCCGCGTTCCTTCCGAACATCGAGGCGAGCGGGCGCGCCGCGCCGGCGCGCGCCCTGGATACACTGGCCGATCAAGCCCCTTGACGGCGCAGTTCATGCCTGCCATCGGTGAGTACGGCGTCGCTGTGGTCATCGTCAATGTGTTCCTCGATCAGATCGGCCTTCCGGTACCGGCGGTTCCGACGCTGGTGGTCGCCGGCGCCGTCGCCGCGGATGGAGGCATGCCGCTGCCGGCGCTGTTCGCCTGGTCGGTGCTCGCCTGTCTGGTTGCCGACTGCGGCTGGTACCTGGTCGGACAGAGATACGGTATCCGCGTCCTGAAAACGCTGTGCAGAATTTCCCTGGAGCCCGATTCGTGCGTCAGTCAGACGCAAACCCGCTTCGAGCGCTGGGGCGTCAACTCGCTGGTCATCGCAAAGTTCATTCCCGGCCTCGCCATCATCGCGCCGCCGATGGCTGGCGCCATGCGCATCGGGTGGCTGCGATTCGTTATTTTGAGCGGCTGCTCCGCCTTACTCTGGGTCGGATCCGGTCTCCTCGCCGGCATGCTGTTCAAATCGCAGATCGGGCGATTGCTCGAACACTTGAGCGAATGGGGCAGCGTTGCCGGGGCCTGCGTCGTGACTTTGCTGGCCGCCTACATCGCCTACAAGTGGTGGGAGCGCCGCCGCTTCTACGAGATGCTGCGCATGGCGCGGATCAGCGTCGCCGATCTGTATGGGCTCATCCAGGCAGGCGCATCTCCCGTGATCGTCGATGTGCGTTCAGTGACCGCCAGAGCCCTCGAGCCGCGTTGGATTCCCGGCGCGCTGCACGTTCCCCTGCCGGATGTCGCGCACCGGCTCAAGGAGCTGCCGCGCGACCGCGACATTATTCTGTATTGCACCTGCCCGAGCGAAGCGTCGGCGGCGCGCGTCGCCAAAATTCTGATGAACCACGGCTTCAAGCGGGTCCGGCCGCTGTTCGGCGGACTCGATGCGTGGGTCGCCGCGGGCTATGACGTGGAGACGCACCCATCACACGTCGAAAACGCACCCGTGTCACGTGGAAACCACCCATGACACGTGGAAACCCACCCATGGCACACCATGTCGTCATCGTCGGCGCCGGCTTCGGCGGCCTGTCGAGGGTGCATTAGCATCGAGGCGCAGGTTCACCTGCGCGGGCTACCCATCAATTCAGAAAAATGCCTGAATGCCGGTCTGCGCCCTGCCCAGGATGAGCGCATGGATGTCGTGCGTGCCTTCGTAGGTATTCACCACTTCGAGATTCACGAGATGGCGAATGACGCCGAATTCGTCCGATATGCCGTTGCCGCCCAGCATGTCGCGCGCAGCGCGCGCCACATCGAGCGCCTTGCCGCAGGAATTACGCTTCAGCATCGAGGTGATCTCGACGGACGCGGTACCCTCATCCTTCATGCGCCCGAGCCGCAGACAACCCTGCAGCCCCAAGGCGATCTCGGTCTGCATGTCCGCCAACTTTTTTTGGATCAATTGATTGGCGGCGAGCGGACGGCCGAATTGCTTTCGATCGAGCACATATTGGCGCGCCGTGTACCAGCAGCTCTCCGCCGCGCCGAGCGCGCCCCAGGCTATCCCGTAGCGCGCCGAATCGAGGCAGCTGAACGGACCCTTGAGACCGGTCACGTCCGGCAATAGATTCTCCTCCGGCGCGAACACCCCATCCATGAGAATCTGTCCGGTGGTCGACGAGCGCAATCCCACCTTGCCGTGGATGACCGGCGCCGCCAGCCCCTTCCACCCTTTTTCCAGGATGAAGCCGCGAATGACGTCGTCGTCGGTCTTGGCCCAGACGACGAACACATCGGCGATGGGGCTGTTGGTGATCCACGTCTTGGCGCCCGACAGGCGGTAGCCGCCGGGCGCGGCGCGCGCCCGGGTGACCATGCTGCCGGGGTCCGAGCCGTGATCGGGTTCCGTCAGGCCGAAGCATCCGATCGATTCGCCGCGCGCCATTGCCGGCAAGTACCGGCGCCTCTGATCCTCCGAGCCGAAACGGGCGATCGGCAGCATCACCAGGGATGATTGCACGCTCATCATGGATCGGTAGCCGGAATCGACGCGCTCGACCTCGCGCGCGATCAGCCCGTAGCTCACGTAATTGAGGCCGCCCCCGCCATATTCCTCGGGAATCGTGGCGCCCAGCAGACCCAATTCGCCCATCTCCTTGAATATTCCGGGGTCCGTGTTCTCGCGGCGGAAGGCCTCGACGATGCGCGGCGCGAGCCGGCCTTGCGCATAGTCGCGCGCGGCATCTCGCACCATTCTCTCCTCGTCCGTCAACTGCCCGTCGAGCAGCAGCGGATCGTCCCAGTGAAAGCTCTCGCGCGCCATAATCCAGCCCCTTCCCTTTCTGCGGCTGCCAAGCATCGCATAATCTCGGGGGCCGGTGTGCTTTCGCCGCCGCTGCAGCGCGGACCGCAGGCCGCACCAGATATAAAACCCGCGTCCGCATTGGATTTTAGCTCCTTTACGCTATCCTCTGGTGAACTGTGAACAAGGAACATTCAATGCGCGGATCGATCCTGAATCTCAGCCACGGACACGGCCACGGCCACAGCCGCACTCACAGCTGCACTCACAGCCGCACTCACAGGCGCAGTCTCAGTCTCAGTCTCAGTCTCAGTCTCAGTCTCAGTCTCGGTCTCGGTCTCAGTCTGGCCATGACGGCGCCGGTGTGGGCCTCCTCGGCGCCCCCGGTGCCGCCGCCCGCCGATCAGCAGCTCGCCCGCGACATGCTCAAGAGCCTGGTGGAGATCGATACCACTCATGCGCACGGCTCCACGCAGGCGGCACAGGCCATCCAAGGATGGCTGCTGAGCGCCGGTTTTGCCGCGGCCGACGTGGTATTGCTGGCGCCTGCGGATCATCCGACCAAGGGCAACGTCGTGGTGCGCTATCGCGGCAAACGGCCCTTGAGTCCCGTTTTATTCCTCGGCCACCTCGACGTGGTGGACGCCAAACGCGAGGACTGGTCGCTCGATCCGTTCAAGCTGACTGAACAGGATGGCTGGTACTACGGCCGCGGCACCATCGACATGAAGGACGGCGATGCCGCCCTGGTCGAATCGTTGATTCGTTTGAAGCGCGAGAAATTCACGCCGGACCGCGATCTCATCGTCGCTTTCACCGCCGACGAAGAAGCCGGCGGCGATGCCAATGGTCCCGCCTTTCTTCTCAAGGAGCACCGCGGCCTGATCGACGCCGGAATGGTGGTCAATCTCGACGGCGGCGGCGGCAACACGAAGCACGGCGAACGCCAGTTCTTCGAGGTGGGAACCAGCGAGAAGACCTACGTCACCTTCACGCTGGAGACGACCAGTCCCGGGGGGCATGGATCTCTTCCGGGCCCCGACAATGCGATTTATAGATTGGCGGCGGGCCTCGGCCGCGTGGCCGCGTTCAAATTTCCCGTCATGCTGACGGCCACGACCCGCACGAGCTTCGACAAGCTCGGCGCGCTCGAAAGCGGTTCGGCGGCGGCGGACATGCACGCGGTCGCGCAGACGCCGCCCGACCTGGCCGCCGCGGAGCGGCTGAGCGAGAACGTTCGCCTCAACGCCCAGCTGCGCACCACCTGCGTCGCGACGCTGATTTCCGGCGGCCATGCGGAGAACGCGCTGCCGCAGCGCGCCCGCGCCACGATACAGTGCCGGATGCTGCCCGGAGACTCGGTCGACAACGTGCAGAATCTCCTCATCGGCGCGCTCGCCGATCCGGCGATCCGCCTGACGCTCGATGCGCCGCCGATCGTCAGTCCGGAATCGCCTCCCACACCGCAAATCATGCAGAAGGTAGCCATTCTCGCGCACTCCATGTGGCCCGGCGTGCCCATCATTCCCACCATGGCAACCGGTTTCAGCGACGACCGCCAGACCCGCAACGCCGGCATGGCGAGCTACGACATCAGCGGAGTATGGATGGACGTCGACGAGAATCGCGCGCACGGACGCGACGAGCGCATCGGTGTTCAAGCCTTCGATGAGAGCGTCGAATTCACCTATCGCCTGCTCAAAGCCCAGAGCCGCGCGAAGTGAGGCGCCGCCCTACCCGGGACGCGGCGGCTTTTCGCGGCGCCCCATGCGCGAGCCGCTCTCATAAGCGTAGCTATAGGTGAACTCCGCGCCCAACAGAAATATTTGCGCGGAATAATAAACCCACAACATCAGCACCAAGAAGGAACCCGCGGCGCCGTACGCCGAGGCGAACGCCACCCGGCCGAGATAGACCACGATCACCTGCTTGCCCAGCGTGAAGAGCGACGCGGTGACCAGCGCGCCCACCCACACGTCGCGCCAGGTAATCTCCTCGCGGGGGACATATTTGTAAATCATCGCGAATAAAACCGTGGCGATCGCGAAACCTATGGCAACATCCAGACCCACCGCCAGCTCATGCCAATCGGCAATGAAGGTGCCGAGCCAGGTCCCCACGGTTTCCAGCGTGGCGCTGGTGATCAGCGACACCAGCAGAAGGAAGCCGACGCCAAGGACCAGTCCGAACGACAGCAGGCGGCTGCGGAGGGCGTGCCACACGCCCTGCACGCCGGGCGCGCTCGGCGTGCGCCAGATCCGATTGAGCGAGTTCTGCAGTTCCGCGAACACGCTGGTGGCGCCGATCAGCAAGGTCACCACGCCCACCGCGGTGGACCACGCGTTGTTGCCGCCGTATCGGGCGCTCACCAACAGCGAGTGCACCGCGGCGGCGCCGGTATCGCCGAGCAGCATCCGCATTTGGGTGAACACCTGCTGCTGAACGGCGTCGGGCGCGATGAATGCGCTCGCGATCCAGATGACGATGAGCAGGATGGGAGTCAGGGAAAACAGCGTGTAAAAGGCAATGGCCGCTCCCATGCTCGACGCCTCATCCTTGAACCATGAGGCGAGCGATCGGCGGATGATGGAGATGATTCCGCGCGAATCCATGCAATGCACCCTCTGTCGGCTTAAGAGCCCTACAACGACCCTATTATCGCAATTGAACCGCCTCACACATTCGCGTGATTGGTGTCGGCGTCGTCCTACACCGGCAATATCCGGGCGTACGCAGGGTGTCCGGCGTTCGCCTACATCTCGGTGTTGGGCCGCGGCTCTAGGGTAGAGGTGGCCAATCAGTGGAGGCCAACCAATGGAGGAATGTGCATGTCGAACAGTACCCAAAAGTCGGACAATATAAAGTCGGATAATATGCAGAGCGGGGCCGGCAAGTCGCCGCGTCAGAACGAGAGGCAGCAGGGCGGCCAGCAAGATCAAGGACACCGCGAGAGCGGCGGGCAGCAGAGTGGCGGCCATCAGCAGGGCGGCAGCCAGCAGGGCGGCCGCGGGAATGACAACGAGATGAATCGCAAGGAAGGCGCTCACAAGGAAGGCTCCAACAAATAAGCGCCAATCTATAGGGCGAGCCGGCGCGGCCGAGAGCGCCGGCTCGCACTCAGGGAGAGAGCAAATGAATAAGGAAGACCTGGTACTCCGGGAAACCGGCGGCACGGGCGAGCCTCCAGCCGAGGTCAGACCACCTCGGAATGTGACCTCGGTCAAGCTTCTGGTGGTGGCAGGCGCGGCCGGTCTATTGCTGTATTTCGCGCACGTGGCGTTCGTTCCGGTCGCCCTGGCACTGCTGGCGGCACTGATTCTGTCGGGCCCCGTCGAAGCGCTGCATTGCTGGCGAGTGCCGCGCGGCGTCAGCGCCGCGCTGCTCATGATCGTCATGCTCGGAATCCTGGCCGCGCTGATCAACTTCGTGTCGGTACCAGCCCAGCAGTGGTTCGCCGCCGCCCCGCACACGCTGCGGATCATCGAAAGAAAGATCCGTCCCGTGGAGCAGGTCATCAGCCGGGTCGACGACTTGCGCAATTCCGCCGGGACCATCGGCAGCGCTTCTCATACGCCTGCGCCGCCGGCTGCCGCCGCGCCAGAGGAAGGCGGACCGGCCACCTTGCTCGATGAGACCCGCGGAGCCGTGCTCAGCAGCGTCACGGTGGTCATTCTCACGCTGTTCCTGCTCGCCGGCGGTCCGCCGATGCTCGCCCGCATGACTTCCGCAATCGCGAGCGACCTGAATTCCGCCCACATCATCAGCGTGATCGAAAAGGTGCGCCGCGAAGTCGGCCGCTTCTACGTGACCATGGCACTGATCAATGTGGGCCTGGGCTTCGCCACCGCATTCGCCATGATGTGGTGCGGCATGCCGAACCCATTCCTTTGGGGCACCCTCGCCGGCGTGCTGAATTTCATTCCCTACTTGGGCTCGACCACCACGCTGATCGTGCTGACGGTGGTGGCCATCGTGTCATTCGATGGACTGGGCCGGGTTCTGGCGGTGTCGGGTTGTTACCTGGCGCTCGCCACCATCGAGGGTCAATTCGTTCAGCGCTGCTGGTCGGGCGAAGATTGCGATTGAACCCTATGCTCGTGTTCCTGGCGTTGTGGTTCGGCGGCCTTTTCTGGGGAGTCGCCGGGATCGTGCTGGCGGCGCCCACCCTGGTCGCCCTGAAAGTGATCGCGGAAAATGCCCGCGGAGGCGGCCCGGTTCTGAATTTCTTGAGCCCCCACCCGGAAGATTGATCTCCCTGGCACCTCAGACCCCTCGGCATCTCATCAGTGGGGAACGACCGGCGCGAGCGCACTCCATCCCCGCTGCGAGCGCAGCCGGTCCAGATCGCCTGCGGTGAGCTCCTCGCTGCTGTAGCTGATGATCTTGTTGCCCGCCACGTCGAACACATCGATGCGCCAGTGAAGCTCGGCCGAGAGCAGGTCCGACGCCACGGAGAGCAGCTGATCGGGATTGCGATAGGGACCCTCGGCGATGCTTTTGCCGGCACCGATGTACCAATATCCGTCGGCGTTGCCGTGTACGGCGAGAATGGTTTCGCGCTTCTCGCTCATGGGCGCTCCTCGTGCATGAGCCGAAGTTTACATATTTGCCCATCACATGATGTAGGTGAAACTCCCGAGCGCATGTCAGAACGGCTGGGCAGCGATTTTGCAGTAGTTCGAGGCGGTCACTGGCCGAGGCGTTCACTCGCGCAGCTTGAAGCGGGCCGCTTCCGCGTCGATCTCGAACGCGCCGGCGGCGACTTTCCGCATCCAGCCGGCCGTCTCCAAGGCCCCGCCGAAGGCGAAGAAATGCGCGGCGACGATTTGCGGCGACACCGGATTGTGCAGCAGAGCCAGCAGGTGCCGGTCCGGGGTGGTCGCCAAACCGGCGGAGTGGGCGGCCGCGCCGAGACTGTGAGACACGGCCCGCATCGATGCGCCGATGCCGCATTGGATCGCGAAATGCACCAGCTTCGCGAGCGGCGCCGGGCCGGCGATGCCGATCCGCACCGGCAGGTGAATCCGCCGCCGCGCGAGCTCACGCTCCCAGAGCTTGAAGGCGCCGCCATCGAGCCCGAACTGCGTCACGATGTGCATGTCCGCGCCGGTGCGCGCGGCGAACGCCTGCTTGGCCTCGAGCGCCTCCCAGAGGGAGGCGGAAGCGACGGCGCCATGGCCCTCCGGATGTCCGGCGATGCCGATGCGGGTCATGCCGGACTCCTCCAGTATCCCCGATTCGAGGACATCGAGGGTTGCGGAGAATTGTCCGACCGGGCGCGGCGCATCGCCGGCGATCAGCAAAATGCGCTCGACTCCTCCGGCGCGCAATTCGGCGAATCCGGCGCGCAGCGACTGCGCGTTCGGCACCCGGCGCACGGCGATGTGCGGCGTGGCGAGAAACCCGGCCCGCCGCACCGCGAGCGCGGCGCGGATCACCTGGTCGAAGCTGGCATTCGGCGTATGCGCCACATAGACGGCTGTGCCGGCGGGGAGCAAAGCCCGCAGCTCAGGCAGGCGGTTCTCCTCCGGAGGGGTGATCTCGGTCGACGCGTCCTGCATGAACGCCACGATCCGGCGCTTCACCTCTTCCGTCGCCGGCGCCGCGCGACCCGGTTGAATGACCTTGACCATATGCGCCAGTTCGCGACTCGTGCCTCGATATAATAGACTACGCGTTTTCGCCAGACTACGCGTCTTCGCCCGAGTCTTAACATTTCTGCGAGCGTAATTCTTGTCCAAACCCGACGAGCCCGGATATCTCTGCGGCTTCGGCAATGACTTTGCCACCGAGGCGCTGCCCGGAGCGCTGCCGCTCGGGCGCAATTCACCGCAGCACTGCCCCTATGGATTGTACGCGGAGCAGTTCTCCGGCACCGCATTCACCGCCCCGCGCCACGCCAACCGCCGTTCGTGGCTGTACCGCATCCGGCCGTCGGTAACGCACCGCCCGTTTCGCCCGCTCGCGCATCCGCGCTTCGACGAGCCGGCAAACGATGCGTCCATTTCGCCCAACCAGCTGCGCTGGGACCCCCTGCCGCTGCCTGAATCGATGACCGACTTCGTCGACGGGCTGGTGCCGGTGGCAGGGAACGGATCCGCGGACGCCCAGTCAGGATGCGGCATCTATCTCTATGCGGCAAATCAGCCCATGCGGCGTTTTTTCTACAGCGCCGACGGCGAAATGCTCATCGTACCGCAGCTGGGCGCTCTGACCCTCGATACGGAGCTTGGACGGCTGCGGGTGGAGCCCCAGGAAATTGCCGTCATTCCGCGGGGTCTGCGCTTCCGGGTCGATCTGCCGACCGGGCCCGTGCGCGGCTACATCTGCGAGAATTTCGGCGCGCCCTTCAGGCTGCCGGATCTCGGACCCATCGGTTCGAATGGACTCGCCCACCCGCGGGATTTCCAGACTCCCTGCGCGCGCTATGAGGACATCGATGGCGGATGCGAGCTGATCGGAAAATTCCTGGGCCGGCTCTGGGTCGCCCCGATGGACCATTCGCCTCTCGATGTGGTCGCGTGGCACGGCAACCATGCTCCGTACAAATATGACCTGCGCCGCTTCAACGCCATGGGTTCGATTTCCTTCGATCACCCCGACCCTTCCATTTTCCTGGTCCTTGTTTCGCCGAGCGATACACCCGGTACCGGCAACATCGACTTCGTGATCTTTCCGCCGCGCTGGCTGGCTATGGAGAACACCTTCCGGCCGCCGTGGTTTCACCGCAATGTGGCCAATGAGTTCATGGGGTTGATATCGGGTGTGTACGATGCCAAGAGTACGGGCTTCGTCCCTGGGGGAGCTTCCCTGCACAACTGCATGAGCGGACACGGCCCGGATGCGGCGACCTTCGATGAGGCCATTGCGGCAGATACCACGGTGCCCGCGCATATCACCGGCACCATGGCATTCATGTTCGAGACGCGGCTGGTGATCAAGCCGACGCGATCCGCGCTGCGCGGCTCGCCGCCGCTGCAGCAGGACTACATGACGCACTGGCTCGATCTCAAGAAGCGTTTCGACCCGGCTCGCCCGTGAGCGCCGCGGCTCGACTGGACGAGACCCACGATCCGCGGGCGCGCAGCTGGCTGGACTCGGCCAATCGGAGCGGCGGCGAATTCCCGATTCAAAATCTGCCCTTCGCGGTGTTCCGCCGCGGCGGCCGCGCGGAGGAATTCCGCGGCGGCGTGGCCATCGGCGATCAGATCGTCGATCTCGCCGCCCTCGCTGAGCTCAGCATGTTCACGGGACATGCGGCGCAAGGGATTCTCGCCGGCGCGCAGCCTTCGCTCAACTCGCTGATGGGACTGGGCGCGCCGGTGTGGGGCGCCGTGCGGCGCGCCTTGTTCGGCGCTCTGCACGAGGGATCGGGTCTGCAGAGCCGCCTGCAGAGCTGCCTGGTGGCGCAAAGCGATGCGCAGTATTCACTGCCTGCGCAGATCGGCGACTACACCGATTTTTATACCTCGATTTATCACGCCACGGCGGTCGGACGCATGATGCGGCCGGACAATCCGCTGCTGCCGAACTACGGATGGATCCCCATTGGCTACCATGGACGCAGCTCCTCCATCGGCGTGTCGGGTCAGAACTTGCGCAGACCGCGGGGGCAGCGGCTGCCGCCGGGCGCGACGCAGCCCATCGTCGCCCCTGCCGCGCGGCTTGACTACGAACTCGAGCTCGGCATCTTTGTCGGCGCCGGCAACCCGCTGGGGACACCCATACCGCTCGAGGATGCCGAGGCGCATATCTTCGGCATGTGCCTTCTCAACGACTGGTCGGCGCGCGATCTGCAGGCCTGGGAGTACCAACCTCTGGGGCCATTCCTATCGAAGAACTTTGCGACCACCATCTCACCCTGGGTCGTCACCCTGGAGGCGCTGGCGCCGTTTCGCGTTCCTTACGTGCGGCCCGACGGCGCGCCTTCCCCCTTGCCCTATTTGGACTCGCCATGGAACCGCGTGGCGGGAGCGATCGATATCCATCTGGAGGCGCTGATTCAAACGGCGGCCATGCATGAGCGGCACGAGCCGCCCCACCGGCTCTCCTCGACCACGTTTCGGCACGCGTATTGGACCGTCGCGCAGCTCCTCGCCCATCACACCGTCAACGGTTGCAATCTGCGCGGCGGCGATTTGCTTGGGACGGGCACGCAATCGGGTCCAACCGAGGCAGAAGCCGGATCGCTGTTGGAACTCAGCGCGGGCGGGACGCGGCCTGTCCCAATTGGCCACGGCGAATACCGCACCTTCCTGCAGGACGGCGACACGGTAATTTTTCGGGGTTGGTGCGAACGCGCGGGCGCCGCGCGAATCGGCTTCGGCACTGTAGAGGGCAGCGTGCTCGCTGCAGCTGATCCGCACCCGAGCTCTGTCTGACAAATCTAGATCGCAATTTGCCTGGCAATCTCGATCACATTCTCGGGGTCCAGATTGAACCGATCGACCACCTTGACCGAATTGCGGTAGAGGAAGGCGAACAGCGCCAGGCGCCAGCCCCGCAAGGTGGCGCCTGAGCGTCTCTGCACGATGAGGTCGCGGGTCCCCACGAACATGGCCCGGTCGAAATCGACCGCGGTGTCGAGGCCGCGGGCGTCGTGCAGCGCCCGCCGCAAATCGGGGATTTCGAAAAAGCCGAAGCGTGCCACCACCCGCCACAGCCCCTCGCCCACATTGTCGACGACGCTGCAGGCCGGCCCCGTGATGCGCGGCGCGCTGTCGAACTCCACGCTCAGAGCGATTGCATGCTTGGGCAGGACGCCGACGAAATGCGCGTGCGCCATGATGAGCCCCGATACCTTCTGCCGGCTTCGGGTCAGGAAAACGGTGGTGCCTTCCACCCGGGGGATCGCGCCGCTCCTGAGATCGGCCAGAAACTTCTCTCCCGCCTCCGGCGGCAGCATGAGCGTCGCCCGGATGGCGTCGGTGCCGGCCCGCCATGTGATCATCACCACGAAGAGCGCCGCCGCAAAACTCAAGGGCAGCCAACCGCCTTCCGCGATCTTCAACAGGTTCGCGAGGAAGAAACTTGCGTCCACGATGACGAAGACCCCGGCGACGGCGACCGCCACCGCGGTGGGCCACCGCCAGATGTCCCGCATGGCCCGGTAGAGAAGGATGGTGGTCAGCAGCATGGTGGTGGACACCGCCGTGCCGTAGGCGCCCGCAAGCCGGTCGGAGCTCTCGAACGCCACCGTGGTCGCGATGGTCGCGATCATCAGCAGCCAATTGACCACCGGCACGTAGATCTGGCCGTAGATTCGATCCGAGGTCTGCCGGATCGACACGCCGGGCAGCCAGCCGAGCTGCATGGCCTGCCGGGTCATGGAGAATGAGCCGGTGATGATGGCCTGGCTCGCGATGATCGTGGCCAGAGTGGCCAGCACCACCAAAGGGTAGATCGACCACGCAGGGGCAATCTGAAAGAAGGGATTACCGGTGACGGTCCCCTTGTCGATCAGGTAAGCGGTCTGTCCGGCATAGCTCAGAAGCAGCGAGGGCAGCACGACCGCGTACCAGCTGCAGCGAATCGGACCCTTGCCGAAGTGACCCATGTCGGCGTACAGCGCCTCGCCGCCCGTGATGCACAGAAAGACCCCGCCGAGCACCAAGAACCCCGCGCCGCCCGCGTGCATCATGAAACGGACGGCGTAGCGAGGATCGAGCGCCGCGACGACGCCCGGATGGCGCGCGATCGACGCCACGCCGAGGACCGCGATCACGGTGAACCACAGGATCATCACCGGTCCGAATGCGCGGCCGATTTTCTCGGTGCCGAAGCGCTGCGCGGCGAACAGGCACAGCAGGATGAGCACGGCCGCGGGCATGACGAAGGGCTTGAGAGTGGGGGTTACCACATTGACCCCTTCGAGCGCGCTCAGCACCGAAATGGCCGGCGTGATGACTCCGTCGCCGTAGATCAGGGCCGCGCCCAGCAGTCCCATGCCGGTCAGGAGCCTGAAGCCGGGCCTGAAGGCATTGGCACCGACGAGCGACATCAGGGCCAGAATTCCGCCCTCGCCGCGATTGTCGGCCCGCATGACGAACAGGCAGTACTTGACCGAGATCGTGACGATCAAGGTCCAAACGATCAGCGAGAGAACACCGAGGGCACTGTGCGAGGTGAATTGCCCACCCTTGGCCTGCACCACGGTTTGCAGCGTGTAGAGCGGGCTGGTGCCAAGGTCGCCGAAGACGACCCCCAGCGCGCTCAGGGTGGCCCAGCGGCCGGCGCGCGCGCCATGCTGCGCTCGCGGCAGCGCGGCGTGCTCCGCTCGGATCGGTTCTGGCATCGAGGGATGGGTGGCCATGAAATTTATTTTGCAGTCGCACAATGACGATATCAGGAAAGGATGGCTATAGTCGGATCAAGCGCCCCCTCGTAGGCGGTGTCCCACACCCGTATCCGTGTCCGTCGGCTGCGGCAATGCTCCATCCTGGCGTAAATTCAGGATTGCCGATTTTTCCCGGGGCAGTGGGTGTCCCAAGGAGCGAAGCATGCGTAGTCCCAAGAAAGCTGCATGGATACTGAGTTGTTTGCCGCCGCTGCTGCTCGCGGGCGCGGCGCTTGCCGATGATGGCGTCGACGTCAAAATCACGAACGATGGCACCGAGGATATCGTGGTCACAGTGTACGACCTGAATACCACTCCCAAGCGGGTGGTTCTTGCGAATGCGCGGATCAACGGCTTCACGTCCGTATCCGTCTCCTTGGTCGGGGACGCGAGCGGCAAGGCCAGTCTGTCGTGGACCGCCACGAGCATCGACCCGACATTTCCGAAATGCGGTCATGCCAACTCCGTGGTCGGCAATGCCTCCTCGGTGACCGTGCACGCCGATTCGAGCTGCAGCGCTTAGCGCGGGACGGGACCGGACGCTGCCTGCGCCGTCGATGACGGCGCAGCGCCTGCGGGCGCGGCGGACGGCGGTGAGTGCTCTGCGGCTGGAGCCGGCATGGGCGCCATGGCGGCCGCCGGTGCCGGGGTGGCCGGCAAATTGGGGTCATCGGCTTCGAGCCCTACCGTGGCGATCACCCCATCCGCTCTTTGCAGCACTTCGCGGGCATAGTCCCAATGAATTGCCACCGTGGTGTCGCCCACCGCGGCGCGCAGCAATTGCGCGAACTGATCGATGTTGGGCTCGAAGCTCTGGCCTTCCGCGTCGACCGGCGGGTGCGCCTCGAGCAGCAGCTCGCCGTCGATCCAGGCGACTTTGACCGGTTCGTTGATCAGCCGCACCTGTGTGCCGACGGGAATCAGCGGAAAGAGGGCAGCCACGTCGTCCGGATACATGCGGATGCAGCCATGCGTCACCGCCAGCCCGACGGCGATGGGATTGTTGGTGCCGTGAATCAGGTAGGTTCCATTGCCCGCCGCCAGGCGCATGGCAAACAGTCCGAGCGGATTGTCCGGCCCCGAGGGCACGGAGGCGGGCAGGGGATCGCCCGCCTCGGCATGCTCCTTGCGCACCGACTCCGGCGGATACCAGGTGGGATTTTTCTGTTTTCCGATCACGTGGGTGACCCCGAGCGGCGTGCGCCAATCCATCTTGCCGATGCTCACCGGATAGGTGATCACCTCGAGGGGACCGCCGGGCTTCGGTTTGGGATAGTAGTAGAGCCGGTGCTCCGGCAGATTGACGACAATGCCTTCACGCGGTACGGGCGGCAGGATATGACGGCCTGGCACGACGAGCTGCCTGCCGGCGCCGGGGAGCCAGGGATCGACGCCGGGATTGACTCGGATCAGCTCCTCGGACCCCAAGCTGAATTTTCTGGCAAGATCGTACAGCGTGTCTTCGTAAACCGTGACGACCGTCTGGTCCGCCCCGACCACGGTCGCATCGCGGCTCGGCAGCGTGTAGACGGTGGCCCACGCGCCATTCGCGCCCGCGAGCGTCAGCAGGCCGGCGCAGAGAGCGCCGACGCCGCTAAGCCTGCCCCATCGAACCCAGTGGCGCCGCAAAACCATGCATTTCACATGCCTAGGGTAGCACGCGCGCCCGCGATCTAAGAAACCGTGCAACGCTCACTCCAGCCAGGCCGAGCAGCACTGCAACATCGAGAGCACCGCCGCCGGAGCTTGGCTTCGCAACCACGGTCAGGGTGACCGAGCTTGCCGGCGATGATCCCCCGGCATTCGCGCAGGTGAGCGTGTACGTATCGGTGCCCACCGCGGCGGGTGTCAGGGTCTTTGACCCGCTGGTGGCCAGCGCTCCGCTCCAGCTGCCCGACGCCGTGCAGCCGGTCGCGTTGACCGACGACCAGCTGATCGTGGTCGAGGCGCCGACCGTGATGGATGCGGCCGCCAAGGTCAGGGTGGGAGCCGCTGGCGCGGCGGCGGTGACGGTCAATGTTACCGAGCTCGCCGCGGACGAGCCCGTGGGATTTGCGCACCTCAAGGTGTACGTATCGGTGCCTGTGGCGGTGGGCTTGAGCGTTCGCGTGCCGCTGGCGGCCAGCGCTCCGCTCCAGCTGCCCGACGCCGTGCAGCCGGTCGCGTTGACCGACGACCAGCTGATCGTGGTCGAGCCGCCCAGAGCGATGGACGCAGCCCCCAATGTCAGCGTGGGCGCTGCGGGCACCACATGAGGGATGAGCGAAAATGCGGTACTCGCCTGCACGAAGCCATAGCCGGATTGGTAATTCGGCGACGGGCTGGCCATGGGCAACGCGCTGTTGCGCAATGCCTGATAAACCTCCGTGGGGGTGACCGCGGGATTGGCCTGCAGCATGAGCGCCGCGATACCGGCGGCATGGGGCGTCGCGGCCGATGTGCCGAAGAAATTCGGGTAATTGGGATTGTTCTGGCAGCCGGCAATCGTCGTCGTGAGCAACCCATCGGCACCGGTGATGCCGGCGTTCGCCAGCGTATAGCCCAGGAATGTGTCGTTGACGCCATCCGCAGCCACGAAATCCGGCTTCTGCCGCACCAAGGGCGTCGCAAGGCGAGCGCCCGCGCTATCGAATAGAATCGGTGCCCCGCCCTCGGACGAATAAGTTTCCAGCGTCGCAGGCGTCGTGCCGCACGCGGGAGTCGAAAAATAGAACGCCGCACCGACGGCTGCGGCGCCCGCGGCGCCGGGGTGTCCCTGAAGCGTTGCAGTGTTGGTCTGGAAGGCGTTGATGGTGCTGCCCGCGCCATCGTCTTCCACCGCCACCTTGATGTGTCCGGGGGCCGTGCCGCCGGCAAGTCCCACCATGATGTCGATCGTTTCCGCCGCGGTGTTGCCCGCCGCGTTGGCCGGGTTGGCGATCAGCATGATCTGATAGGAATCCGAGCCGATGGCGTTCGCTCCCGAGCAGGACGTGGTGTTGCCGTCGTAGTCGGTGATTTCATCCGTGCCGCTGCCCGTGACGCACACGTCGATTTCACCGGTCGCGCCGCCGCTGCTGGGCGCGCCGGTGACGTAGGGCTGATCCCACTCGACGACGATGGCGACGAACTCACCCGGGATCAGCGCGGGGATGGTGACCGGCAGAGAGGTGGTCGTCGTCGCGCCCGAGGCATCGAAGTTCAGCAAGTGCTCGCCCGCATTGGGCGACGTGCTCGACACGGTATTGAAGCTGGGCGCGGTGTTGTCGTATGCCAGCGTTCCGTCGTTGCCCGCGGCGGAAAAATACGCCACGCCCTGCGCTTCCACCGAATCGACCGCCTGCGACACGATCCCGTCCTGGAAGAACGGTTCGTCGAAATACCCGATGTCATCGGCGATCACCTTCGCGCCCGCGCCGCCCGACGCGACGGAGGCGGCCAGCTTGCCGATGCCGCTGGCAAAATCCGCTTCGCTGCTCTCGGCGCTGTAGAACGCGAGACTCGCGCCCGGCGCGACGTCGTGCACGATCTGCAGCATGGCGCGTCCCTCGTCGCCGAAGGGCAGCTGAGTGGGCGCACCATAGTTCATGCAGCCCCCGTTCCCTGCTTCCGCCTCTTCCAGCACATTGACGTTCGACGGCAGATCGCCGGTCGCCACATCCGTGGCGGCGGTGGCGAGAAACCCGTTGGAGGCATAGCCCGTCGATCCGGAGGCAGGCACATTGTTGGCCGCGTACACGGCGTAGCAGTCGAAGCTGTCCGAGAGCACGCCCACCGTGACGCCGGCGCCGGTGAGCGAATAGGCCGCACGCAGGTCGTCGCTGTGCTGAACGAAATCACCCTGCGAGGTCACCGCGCCGGCGCGCGCGCGCGGGATGGCTGCGCGAATGGAATGCACCTCGGCACGGGCGGTGGCGGCGCCGAGCTGCGACACCGGCAGCCAGCCGCCGACATCGTTGGAGTACACCGCGGGATGCTGCAAACCGAGGGCGACCAGCGCCGCTTTCAATGCTTGAGGGTCGCCGAGAGTGATGGCGTCGATGAGCACCAGAGGCGCCGCGTCCGATGCGGATTGTTTGAACCGCACCGCCGGGGCAATCGATTGCAAATCCTCCAAGGCGTGATCGGGACGCGCCAGGGCCGCGTGACGCGAGAGCTCCGCAAGCGCGCCGTCGAATTTGGCCCCCGCCGCAGTGCGCCGCTGCTGCGCGCTGCGGCTGCCGAATGCGTGCAGAGCCGCGCTTCCCGCCACCGCGCTCGGCCGCAGCGGAGAATGTCGCAGCGTTGCGACGGCGCCCACCACCGCCATTGCCGTCAGCCCGGTCAGGGCGCCAAATGCAAATAATCGTAAAGCCATCCGTGGTCTCCCTTTGCCACGACAGTAACTGATCGTCAGACTAACCTGGTTTGAAGAAGTTCGACAGCGATTGAAATATGAACGGCGGCCGGTCCGGCCTGTATCATCCATCGACATTCATCGGCAACGCGAATCTTGGGCGGCACACTCATCACGGATCGGCGCAACGCCCCCCGGCTCTTGGCGGCCGGCATCAGTCTCTGGCTCGGCATGAGCGGTGCCGTTGCGGCGGAGCGCGCCAAGGTCTTGAACATCTACGCGTGGTCCGAGTATTTTCCCGCCTCCCTGATCGCCAAGTTCCAAACCGAGACGGGCATCCACGTCAACTATGCGGTGCTCGATTCCCCCGAGACGGCCGAGACCCTCCTGTCCGTCGGCCACTCGGACTACGATCTCGTCACCATGAATGCCGCGCCGGAGCTCGCGCGTGAGATTCCGAAGGGGTTCTGGAGCAAGCTCGATCTGGCGAGCCTTCCCAACGCACGCAACGCCGATCCGCAAATCATGCAGCTTCTGAACTCCGTCGATCCCGGCAACCGGTACGCCGTGCCGTGGATGTGGGGAACGACCGGACTCATCTACAACAGCGAGAAGATCAAGGCGATCATGCCGAACGCGCCTCTGGACAGCCTGGACATGGTTCTGAAGAAGGACATCGCCGCGAAATTCGCCGGCTGCGGAATCAGCATGCTCGATTCATGGGGCGATGTGCTGCCCATGGTATCGCGCTACCTGAAGCAGCCGCGGCTCTCCGCGGAGAAGGCGGACCTCGGCGCGGTAATGGCAAAGCTGCAGGAGATTCAGCCCTACGTGCGCCGGATCACCACCGCGGGCTACTATCAGCAGCTCGCCGAGGGCGAACTGTGCCTCGCCATCGGTTACTCCGGCGACGCCATGGTGGCGCGGCGCATGGTGAACGAATCTCACGGCACCGTCAAAATCGAATACTCGTTCACCCGCGAGATGGTGCCCTTCTACATCGACAGCATGGTCATACCGGTCGACTCGCCGAACCCGGCCGCGGCCCTGGCATTCATCAACTTCGTCATGCGGCCTGAAGTCTCGGCCTCGGTCACGCGCTTCATCGGCTTCGCCACCGCCAATGCGGCCGCGGTGCCCCTGCTCGAGCCCGCGATTCGCGCCAACACTCTCATCTATCCGCCGCCGGCGATTCGCAGCCGCTTCGAACTCCAGCGGGTCTACACGCCGGAGGAGACGCGCGCGTTCACGCGCGCCTGGCTGCTGTACAAGTCGGGGCTTTGACCGCTGAGGGAGGGTGATCCGCGCGCTGGACCCAGGCGCGTTTTGCTGATGGTGGGCATCCGCGGGCCGCGAACGGCAAAATCACTGCAAGCATGGGGATGAATCAGCTCGTGCCATTCACAGCACCGCGGTGCCCGGATGCCACAATACCTCGGGGCGCGAACATTACCAACAACACTTTGTTCTATCGGCATGTCCGTCCGCTAGGCGGCGCGTCATAGGCGCGGCACCCCATATGTTCAACCCTCCAGGGCGCCCATGTTCAACCCTCGAGGGACGTTGAGCCGAGCGATGATGCATGCAATTCCGCGCGATCGAGCTCGTCCTCGAGCAGGTGATAGACATCGTCGAAGATTCGGCCCTTTTGCCGCCATTCGACCAGGGTCCGCCGCTCGGCGGCGACGGCATGCATGCGCAAGTCATCGTATACCGTCGTGCGCCGGGACGGATATTCGGCGTTCTCGCGGGCGACGGCATACTCGCGGCGCACGTACTGCGCGGCCTCGCCGGAATACGGCGCCAATTCCTTCAGCGCGGCATCGAGCATCGCCCTGCGCGCCCGCGCCACCTCCTCATCCAGCGTGTTGTCGGGCGCGATGCGCAGCAGCGCGATCAAGGGCCGGATCGTGAAACCCTGCACGATGAGAGTGCCGAGCACCACCGTGAAGGCGCTCAGCACGATCACGTTGCGTCCGGGAAAATCAGCCGGCAGCGCGAACGCCGTGGCCAGGGTCACGAGGCCGCGCATGCCGCACCACGAGACCAACACTCCGAGTCGCGCCGTTGGCACCGAGCCGCCGAGGACGCGGCGTTCGAGGAAGGAACGGAAGAGACGCACCACCATGCCGTAGGCCATCACCCAGAAGAAGCGCACGCCGATGACCACGCCCAATACCATGCAGGCGATCGCCAGCGCATGCCTGAGTTCATTCGCCGGCAGCCGGCTCAGGATGACGCGCGCCTGCAAACCCATGAGCAGGAACGCGAGCACGTTGAGCACGAACACGACTGTGGCCCATACGGCGTACGAGTTGATGCGGTCGCGCGCGCTCGTCCGCGCCGGCATGTAGCGCGCAGCCACGGCCGCGAGCGCGACCACCGCCACGATGGGCGACAATGACAGGTGTTCGGCCAGGATCCACGTGCCGAAAGTGGTCAGGAACTGCGCGATGATGGATGACAGGGTACCGGCCAGCTTGCGAGACACGCGGATGCCGAGCGCGCCCACCGCCACGCCGAGCAACGCGCCGCCGGGCACGGCGAGAGTCAGACGCGGCAGCAGAGCGCTCCACGCGTGGCCGGGCGATGCCGCCGCGCTCACCGCCATGCCGAAGGCGAGCAGCGCCACCGCGTCGTTCAGCAAGCTCTCGCCCTGCAATACCGCCATGGTGCGCCGCGGCAAGCTGAACTCGCGCAGCACGGCCGCGGCCGCCGCGGCATCCGGCGGCGCGACGATGGCACCGAGCGCCACGGCGGCGGCCAAAGGCAGTCCGCCAAACGCCCATCCCGCCCAGGCGACGGTCGCCGTCGTCATCAGCACCAAGCCCACGGCGAGCGAGGTGAGCGGCAGCCAAATGCGCAGCATTTCGCGCGGCGGCATGTCGAACGCGGTATCCATGACGGCAGGGGCCACGAACAGGGCCAATGCCAGCTGCGGTTCGATGCTCAAATGCGGCGCGAACGGCAGCGCCGCCACGCAGCCGCCCGCGAGCGCCAGCATGGCCGGATACGGCACGCGCAAGCGCCGCGCAATCTGCAGCAAGACCACTGCGATAGCCAGCAGCAGCAGGGTGACTTCGAACAGCGGCATCCGCAGATTCTGCGGGCTGCCCGGGGGCACGCGCAACCGACGCGCAATCGACGTGCAATCGACGTGCAATCGACGCGCCGGGCCACGCGCGCGCCGCCGCTCCATCTCGGCACAACGAGCGTACGGCCGACCCAAGCAATTTTCCGCTGGCAGGCCGCGGGGCACTCTGGCATCGTCAAGGTGCGTGTCCCGTGCGGTTGTCCAGGGGTCGGTGTACAGACGATCTCCCCCAAATCCTTCCCAAGTACACATTCAGTGTCGGTGCCAGCTATGCGTTCTGACTTGCAAAGTCTCCTGATGCTGGGGTTGTGCACGGCGCTGCTGAGCATCGCCGCCACAACCACCGCGCCCGCTACTGCCGCCGCGCCGCCCGCCCCCGCAAGCGCCGCGCCGCCGACGCCCGTATCCTCTCTGGTCGGCTCCGAAATCCTGGTCGAGGACGCCTGGATTCGCTGGCTGCCGGCGAATCTGCCCGCGGGCGGCTACATGGTCTTGACCAACAACGGAGCCACCACGCGGGTGTTGACCGGCGCCTCGAGCCCTGATTTCGGCGAGATCGGCTTCCACCTCACCCGCGTGCACAACGGCATGAGCGACATGACGCCCGTCCCGACGATCGAACTCAAGCCCCGCGTGCCGGTTCGCTTTGCGCCCGGCAGCTACCACCTCATGCTGATGCAGTCGAAGCGAGCCCTGCGCCCGGGCGACCGCGTGCTGATCACCCTTCTATTCGCCGAGGGGCCGCCCATCGAGGTGCCGTTCGCGGTGCGCGCCGGGAATTCGCAATGAACGAATGATGTCAATACGTATGTATTGACATGTGCCGGCGGAACGCGGATCCTCGTGCCATGATCAGGCCGGCAAAGACGACACAGATGCAGATTCGCGTATCCGCCGTCGAGAAGAGCGCGATCCAGCGCGCCGCATCGCGGGCGGGAATGGACATGTCGGCCTATGTGCTAAGCCGCGTTCTGTCGGTTGCGGCGGCCCAGTTCAGGCACTTTGTTTTGGAGTGCGTTCGCTCGGCGTCGCCCCGGTTCGCGCTCGCCGAGCTCAATGCATTGCTCTCGGCCCTCACGGGCGGCGAGCTTCGCGACGCGGTTGCCGCGCCTCCCCCGCCGGGGCTGTCGCCCTTTCTGGCGAACTACGTTGCCGCGATGGTCGAATATGCCTGCGCACGGCGGGCCATCGCGATTCCCGAATGGACGCGCGCGATCGAGCCCCTGGCCGAGCCGGTCTTCGGCTCGGATCTGCCTGGATTGCGCCTCCATCTGCTGACGCAGTCGCCTGCGCCATTCCGGCTGCGCAACATCTTCATCGATTCCACCGTGGGCGACCGAGTTTGAAGCCGTGGCACTGACGCAGGCGGATCTGCGAAAGTTGTTCGAGCTCTTGAACGAGGAGCTCGGCCGGTCCGGCACGCACGGCGAGCTATTTCTCGTGGGTGGCGCCGTCATGTGTCTCGCGTATGCGACGCGGCCCTCCACCCGCGACGTTGATGCCCTGTTTCGCCCGCCTGCGCAGGTGCGCGAGGCCGCCGCGCGCGTGGCGGTCCGGGCCAGGGTGCAGGAAGATTGGCTCAACGACGCAGTGAAGGGCTTCATGAGCGCGCGCGGGGATTTCGCGCCGTTCCTCGAGCTCGATCACTTGCGCGTCATGCTGGCGCAACCCGGGTATCTGCTCGCGATGAAGTGTCTGGCGATGAGAATCGGCGCGGAGTTTCACGACGAAGATGACATCCGTTTCTTGCTGCGCCTCCTCGAAATCCGCGCCTACGAGAAAGCGGTGGCCGTCATCACAAAGTATTACTCCCTGGAGCGTTTCCCGCAAAAAACACTTTATGCGCTGGCCGACCTGTTGCCGAAATCCCCTTGATTCGAACCGCGCATTCTCCGCCCGGCTTGGTATCATGCCGGGCGCGCCCAGGCCGGCGCGCGCTTCGCGGGGAGTCTTGAGCATGCAATTGCGCACGAGAATCGAGGGCGGCGGCACGCGCCCGCTCGACACATGGGGAGTCGACAGCGAATATGGCACGTTGCGCGATGTGCTCATCGGTCCGATCGATCATTTCACGTGGCAACCGGGCAACTCCGTATGCCAGCGCGCCGAGCGCGTCGGCTTGAGGTTCGATTTCGCGGTCGCGCGGCGTCAATACGGCGAGATGATCGATGCCTATCGGCAAGCGGACGTCAAGGTGCATTCTCTGACCGCCGACCCCGCGCTGCCCTACCAGATCTTCGCGCGCGACAGCAGCGTCATGACTCCCTGGGGCGCGGTGATCATGCAGTTGCAGAAGCCCTATCGGCGCGGTGAGTATGCCGCCTGCCTGCAATTCTATTTGAGCGCCGGCATCCCGATTTACGATTTGGTCACCGCGGGCAACGTCGAGGGCGGCGACTTCATGGTGCTCAAGCCGGGAGTCGCCGCCTGCGGATACTCCGGCGAGCGATCTATCGAGCCCGCCGTACGGCAACTGCAGAATTGGTTCGAGGCGGAGGGCTGGGAGCTCCATGGCTACGCCTTCGACTCGCACTTCCTGCATTTGGATGTGCAGATGGGCATGATCGCCGAAGGCCTGGCGGTGGTATGCGTGGAAGCGGTCGAGCCCGAGCTCGTCGAGTGGCTGCGCTCGAGGGGGATACGCGCCATCCCTATTTCCTACGGCGACGCCATGCAATTGGGCAGCAACGTGGTGGCCCTGGGGAACGAGCGCGTGCTGGTGCCGGCCTCGAGCAAGAATCTCATCGCCGCCTGCCGCGCCGAGGGTCTTAAGGTCTACGATCCCGACGTGTCGATGATCGGCAACGGCGGCGGCGCCGTGCATTGCATGTGTCAGGCGCTGAGGCGCGACCGTGTCCGGACCGTCTGATCCGTCCCGCCGCGCCTTCGTGCTGGGCACGACGGCAACGGTGGCGATGTCGGCGGCCGGAGCCAGGCCGCCCGAGCCGGGCGGCGCCGCTCTGTGCAACTTGAGCGCGGTGGAAGCCGTCGCCCACATGTCGCAGGGCGCGCTCACGTCCGAGCGCTACGCGCAGGCGCTGCTCGCGAAGTGCCGCTCGGCGCGCGCGCTCAACGCATTCATCACTCTGCAGCCCGAACGGGTGCTCGAGGCCGCTCGAGCGCGCGACCGGGAACGTCTCGCCGGCGCGAAACCCGGACCCTTGTTCGGCCTTCCCATACCTGTCAAGGACAGCGTCAATACCCGCGACTATCCCACCACGGGCGGTACGCCGGCGCTGCGCAATTTTCATCCGGCCAACGATGCGCCCGTGGTCGCCGCGCTGCGCGGCGCCGGCGCCCTGGTGCTCGGCAAAACCAATCTGCATGAACTCTCCTACGGCTGGACCAGCAACAATCTGGCGTTCGGCGCCGTGCACAATCCCTACGATCTGTCGCGCATTCCGGGCGGCAGCAGCGGCGGAACCGCGGCCGCCATCGCGGCCCGACTCGCGCCGCTCGGCATCGCCGAGGACACCGAAGGATCCATTCGCGTGCCCGCTGCGTTTTGCGGAATCGCCGGCTTCCGGCCCACCACCGGTCGTTACTCCACCCGGGGGTGTGTGCCGATCTCCCCCCTGTTCGATCAGGTAGGGCCGCACGCGCGTAGCGTCGCCGATCTTGGCCTGTTCGATTCGGTGGTGGCCAACGATTGGCAGAGGCTCGAGGCCGCGCCGCTCACGGGTGTGCGCTTCGGCGTGGTCCGCGACTACTGGTTCACCGATCTTGACCCCGAGGTGCAGCGCCTCACGGAGCTTGCACTCCACCGGCTGAAGGACGCGGGCGCGCAAATCGTCGAGACTCAGTTGCCCGGACTTGCCTCGCTCATCGATCTGACCACCGATGCCGTCCAAAACCACGACGTTCGCCTCGAGCTCGCCCGCTATCTCGAGCAGTATGGCGCCGGCGTCGACTTCGATTCGCTGATCGGGCAGGCAAGCCCCGACATACGGCAGCTGTTTCGCAGCGATGTGCTGCCGGGAGGGGTCAATTTCGTCACCGAGTCCGCCTATGCGGCGGCCCGTGATCAGTACTTGCCGGCGCTGCACCGTCTGTATGCGGATTACTTTGCCCGCACGGGAGTGGCCGCGATGGTGTTCCCGACCACACTGGTGCCGGCGCCGCCGATCGGCGAGGAGACCACCGTGGAGGCTGGCCGCCGACGCCTGCCCTTCGAGACGGCCGTCGCGCGCAACATCGCTCCCGGCAGCACCGCGGGCGTACCGGGCCTGGTTCTGCCCGTCGGACTGACCCACGGCGGGCTTCCCACGTCGATCGAATTCGACGCGCCTGCCGGATCCGACCGTACGCTGCTCGCGCTCGGCCTGAGCCTCGAACGCGCGCTGGGAACACCGCCCGCGCCGCGTATCTAGTGTCCTGTCCCACAAATACCTTGCTCGCCCGCGCATCTTTGCGCCGGCAAAGATGCGCCGACGAGGACTCTGTACGTCTGTCGCAGCCTACTCCTGGAGAGCGGAAAAAAATGTCCCTGCGCATTGCGTCTTTCGCCGCAGTCATCCCGTGCATCGCGGCCGTATCGAGCGCACCCGCTCCGGCGGCCGCTCCGGCGGCTTTGGAATCGGCCGGCGGCATGGTCGTGACGGCGCAGCATCTGGCCTCCGGCGTGGGCGCCGACATTCTGCGCCAGGGCGGCAATGCCGTGGACGCAGCCGTCGCCGTGGGCTACGCGCTTGCGGTGACGCACCCCTGCTGCGGCAATCTCGGCGGCGGCGGCTTCATGACCATTCACCTGGCCGACGGCCGCAGTACCTTCATCAACTTTCGCGAGAAGGCTCCACTGGCCGCGCGCGCCGACATGTTTCTCGACGCGCAAGGCAACCCCTCGAGCGACAGGAGCGTGAACGGCTATCTCGCGGCCGGCGTGCCCGGAACCGTGCTCGGCCTCGAAACCGCCCGCGAGAGATATGGAACCCTGCCGCGCGCCGTCCTGATGGCGCCCTCCATTCGGCTCGCGCAGGACGGATTCATCCTCACTCGTGGCGACGTCGATGTATTGACGGTCGGCACCGCCGCGTTCCGCGCGCAGCCGAACGTGGCCGCGGTATTCCTCCATCATGGAGAGCCCTGGCAGCCCGGCGAGCGTCTGTTCCAAAAGGACCTGGCGGAGACCCTGCGGACGGTGAGCGCCGGCGGCGCCCGCGGCTTCTACGAAGGCCCGATCGCCGACGCGGTGGCCGCCGCCAGCCGGGCCAACGGCGGTCTGCTGACCAAGGAAGACTTCCAGGCCTACCGAGTCACCGAATCCGCCCCGATATCCTGCCGATACCGCGGCTATGTCGTTCTGTCGGCGCCTCCGCCGAGTTCGGGCGGTGTCGCACTCTGCGAGATGCTGCAGATCCTTGAAGCCTATCCTTTGACGGCGCTCGGCTTTCACTCCAGCGATTCGGTGCATCTGATGACCGAGGCGATGCGCTTCGCCTATCGTGACCGCAACACCTTCCTGGGCGATCCTGCGTTCGTCGACAATCCGGTCGCGCGTCTCTTGTCCACGGGCCATGCCGAGGCGATCAGGGCGCGCATTCAACCGCACCGTGCGACGGCATCCTCGACGCTCGGCGCCGACACGGCGGACGCCGACAGGGAGAAAGCCACCACCACGCACTACTCCGTCGTCGACGCCAAGGGGAATGCCGTATCGGTCACCTATACCATCAACGACGATTTTGGCGCCAAGGTCATCGCCGGCGACACCGGCTTCTTTTTGAACGACGAGATGGACGACTTCACCGCCAAGCCCGGCACGGCGAATCTGTTTGGTCTGGTGCAGGGCGCGGCGAACGCGATTGCGCCGGGCAAGCGGCCCTTGAGTTCCATGACTCCGACCATCGTGCTGAAGGAGGGCAAACCGGTGCTCATCGTCGGCACGCCGGGCGGTTCGCGCATCATCACCACGGTGCTGGAAATCATCGTCAATGTCATCGATCACGGGATGACCCTGCAGGAAGCCGTCGACGCGCCGCGCATACACCATCAGTGGTTGCCGGACACCTTGGCGGGAGAGCCATTTGCTTTCTCCGCCGACACGGCCAGGGCTCTCACCCGCATGGGATACCACTTGGTCCCCTTGGAACCCTGGGGAACGGGCAATGCAGCCGAGGCCATCGGCATCGCCCCCGCGGATGCCGCCGCGGCCAAGGCGCTGGGGTTTCCCCGGCCGGCGATTCTCTACGGCGCCAGCGACTCGCGCGCTCCGGCCGGCTCGGCGGCCGCGCCATAGAAAGTGGATGCCGGCGTCGTCTTCAGGAACTGTCATTCGCCGGCGCCTTGGCAGGGGCCTCGGCAGGCACCACGGCAGACTCGTTTGCGGGCGCGTCGGCCGCAGCCTCGGGCCGCTTGGATTTGCGCACCTTGTTGCGGTGATACGGCAGCCAGGCGTAGATCTCCGGAGAGGTCTGCGGGTAGGTGAGAAATTCCTCACGCGACTCAACTACCTTATCGGCCTTGCGCCGCGACAGCCGCCAGACGGCAAACAGCGTGAACGCCAGGGTCAGCACGATGACGTAGACGAAAAATGCCCTCTGCGTGAGCAGTTGGATGGCGTAAGTGCCGGCGGTCGGGCCGAGCGACGATCCCAATGCCCAGACGAACAGCAAAGTCGACGACAGCGCCACATAATCCACCGGCTGGGCGCGGTCGTTGGCGTGCGCGACGCCGACCGCGTAGAGACTTTCCGCGAGGCCGCCGAAGATGCCGAACAGCAAGGCCAGCAGCGCGAAGGGCATTCGCTGGTTCGCCCATACCAGGGCCGCGGACACGGCGAGAATGCCGGCCCCGAGACCGATCAGCGCATGCAGGCGGTCGATCTTGTCCGAGAAATAGCCGATCGGCCATTGCAGGAACAGGCCGCCCAGTGAGACACAGGCCATCAGCTGGACGATGCGCTCTTGGTGGAAGCCGATGCGCGTGCCGAGCAGAGGGCCCACGGTGGTGAAGGCCGTGAGAATGAGGCCATTCAGCAGGCAGGCGCTGACGCTGACGGGCGAGGTCCGCAATGCCTTGAAAATCTCCAGCTTCACCGCCCGCGGCAGCGCCGGCGCGCGCACATCGATTGCCACCATCGGCACCAGCGCAAGCGTGGTGGAGATGCCTGCGATCAACAAGAGCTCCGGACCTTTGACGTTGAGACTTTGGCTGAACAGCTGGCCCACGCCGAAGAACAGGCCGTACACCAGCACGTAGACGGTCAGGACGCGACCACGTTGCTCGTTCGGCACCAGGGCGTTCAGCCAGCTTTCCACGATGATGGCAAGGCCCGCGGCATTCACGCCGATCAGAAACCGCAGCAGCGCCAGCGCGGGCACGCCGTTCGCAAAGTAAAGCCCGAGAATGGCCACCGACTTCAATCCGGCAAAGGTCGCGTAGGCGCGTTCGAGGCCCACCGGCGCGATCACCCGGTGAGCGTAAAGGCATCCGGCCAGGAATCCGAGGGCTTCGGCGGTGGCGGTCAGGCCGATCACGCCATCCGACATCCCCAGGGCGGAGAATCGCAGCGGCAGCAGCGATCCCAAGAAACCCGAGCCCAGCATGAGCAGCGCGGTGCTGATCAACGGCGGCGCGACCCGCCACGGAAGGGAGGCGCCGGGCTGCGGGAGCGGCGCGGTCTGCACGGAATTCATGCGGGATCTTATCGCGATTTCCCTAAAGGGGGCGATGCCCGCTAGGCTTGCGGCATGACCATCCACACGCTGTTCCCAACCTATGTCTATACCGCCGCCTTGCAAAGGAGCGGGGCGGCGGCCTTCAACCGGCAGCTCTTGAAGGAATGCCGGCAGCTGCGCGACGACGATGCGGCGGGACGGCGTTGGTCCGCCAGAAATTATCCGGGAGGCTACACTTCTTACGGCTCGGTGCACTGGCTGCAGCGCATTTCGCCGACCTTCAAGGCGCTCGAGAGAAAGCTCGGCAGGCATGTCAAGGCGTTCGCCAACGCCGTGCAGTGGGATCTGGACGGCCGCGAGCTCTCCATGACCGACTGCTGGATCAACATCAACGCCAAACACGTGGCGCACGGCCTGCATTTGCATCCGCTGTCGACATTGAGCGGCACCTACTACGTGCACGTCCCGGCGGGGAGTCCCGGAATCAAGTTCGAGGATCCGCGCTTGGATCGCTTCATGGCCGCGCCGCCGCGCAAATCCACCGCGCCGAGAGAGACCCGCCCATGGGGAACATTTGCCGCCGCGGCGGGCCGTGTAGTGCTCTTCGAGAGCTGGCTGCGCCATGAGGTGGCGCTCAATCGCGTCGCCGCCGAGAGGATCAGCATCAGCTTCAACTACAACTGGTTCTAGTATCGCCCGGCGCGACAAGACGCGGCGCAGCGAGTGAGTTGTTTCTGGGACAGGACACTACCGCTTCGGCGCGGTGCGGAATGGAGTAAACTTGGCCGCAATGACAACCAGAACATCCGACGCCACCATGGCGGTTTTCCTCGACCTGGAGAACATCGCCCTCGGCGCACGCGATGCCAAGTATCCGAGTTTCGACATCGAGAAGGTGCTCGTGCGGCTGCTGCTCAAGGGCCACATCGTGGTCAAGAAGGCCTATTGCGATTTCGACCGCTACAAGGACTTCAAGCGCGGCCTGCACGAAGCGGCGTTCGAGCTCATCGAAATTCCGCATGTGCGCCAATCGGGCAAGAACTCCGCCGATATTCGCATGGTCGTCGATGCGCTCGACCTGTGCTACACCAAGGGGCACGTCGATACTTTCGTCATCTTGAGCGGCGACTCGGATTTCTCTCCGCTGGTGAGCAAATTGCGTGAAAACGCCAAAACCGTTATCGGGGTCGGGGTCAAGAATTCGACCTCGGACCTGTTCATCAACAACTGCGATGAATTCATCTACTACGACGACCTGGTCCGCAGGGAACCTTCCCGGGCGCGCCGCCGCAGCGCAGCGCCCCGCCCGGCCGCATCGGCTGCGGCACCGGCGGGAGCGGCAGCGGCCGGAGCGGCAGCTGCGGCACCCGCGGGAGCGGCGGGATCGACAGGTTCGGTGCCGGCCGGCACCGCCCCGGCGGGAACTGCGGCGGCCGACAGCGCGCCCGCCGACAGCGCCGCCGCGGAGAACAAGGGTCCGGACCTCAACGACGCGCTCGAGCTGATCGTGGAAACCTTGGAAGCGCTGGCCGAGGAGCGCGGCGGCAGCGAGCCCATCTGGGGCTCGATGATCAAGCAGGCGATCAAGCGCCGTCATCCCGGGTTCAACGAGCGCGCCTATGGTTTCCGGTCATTCAATGACCTGTTGGCCGACGGCGAGAAGCGCGGATTGCTCGCCCTGCGGGCCGACGAGAAGTCGGGCGGCTACACGGTGCGGGTGGTGGACAAACCAGCGCCGCGCTCGAGTTGACCCCCCCCCGGGGGCGCCCTTGAACTTGCGCTTCCCCGGCCGCATTAGTAGTGGTCCATGAACACCAACCGCAGAAAATCCTGGATGTGGGCGGAAGCCTGTGCCCTCCTCGATGAAGCCGAGCGCAAGCATCGCCGTTTTTTTGAGTTGCTGGCCGTACCGGCGACCCGGCCGGTGTGGGAGCCGCCCGTGGACATCTTCGCGGAAGGCGCCGAATTGCACGTGCTGCTCGCGCTGCCCGGCGCCCGCGCGGACGACATCGCGGTGCAGATAACGCCGACCGGCTTGCAAATTGAAACCACCGTGCCGCCGCCGGCGTTGAGTGCCCGCATGAATGTCGTGCGTCTGGAGATCCCCTACGGGCTCATGCGCCGGCGGATCGATCTGCCGCCCGGGCGCTATGCACTGGTTGAGCGCCAGCTCGATCGCGGCCGCCTGTTTCTGCGTCTCACGAGGGAGGCATCATGAACTCTGAAGACGTGCTCATTATTTTGCCCATCAGCAACACGGTTCTGTTCCCCGGCGTGGTATTGCCCATTGCCATCGCCGGCGGCCCGGCGCTGGCGGCGGCTCAGGAGGCGGTGCGCACTCAGCGCCGGGTGGGCCTGTTGCTGCAGACCGACCCCAAGAGCGGCGACGGCGCGGCGGCTGGCGCGGTCGCGGGTCCGGAGAACCTGCACCGGGTCGGCACGGCGGCGACCATCGTGCGCTTCATCACCGCGCCGGACGGCACTCACCATTTGATCGCCCAGGGCGAAGAGCGCTTCACCGTGCTCGACTTCGTCAGCCACGAGCCCTTCCTGGTGGCGCGGATCGATGCGCATAAGGAGCCCACCGTGCTCGACCGTGAGGTCGAAGCGCGCGGTCTGAACCTGCGCGACAAGGCGCTCGAGGCCGTGCAGCTGCTGCCGCAGGCGCCGGGCGAACTGGTCAACGCCATTCGCAGCATCGAGTCGATACCGGCGCTGGCCGACATGGTCGCAAGCTTCATGGATCTGAAGGCCGCGGAGAAGCAGGAGATTCTTGCCACGTTCGATCTGAAGGCGCGGCTCGATCGCGTGCTGACCCTGCTCGGGCGGCGCATCGAGGTGCTCAAGGTATCGCGGCAGATCGATGAGCGGACGCGCGAGGCCTTCGACGAACGGCAAAAAGAGGCCGTGCTGCGCGAGCGCCTGCGGCAGATTCAAAAGGAGCTGGGCGAAAGCGACACTTCGTCGGCCGAGCTCGAGGAATTGAAGCAGGCCATCCACGATGCCGGCATGCCGGCGGAGGTCGCCGAGCAGGCCGAGCGCGAGCTCAAGCGCCTGGAGCGCATGCCGGACTCGTCCGCGGAATACTCCATGACCCGAACCTATCTCGACTGGCTGCTGGCCATGCCTTGGTCGAAGGTCGATCCCGAGACGGTCGACATCGAGCAGGCGCGCGCCATACTCGATCAAGACCACTACGGTCTGGAGAAGGTCAAGCGCCGCATACTGGAGTTCCTCGCCGTTCGAAAACTCAATCCCGAGGGCCGCAGTCCCATTCTCTGCTTCGTCGGCCCCCCGGGAGTCGGCAAGACTTCGCTCGGCCAGAGCATTGCCAAGGCGATCGGCCTCAAGTTCGGACGCGTGAGCTTGGGCGGTGTCCACGATGAGGCGGAAATCCGTGGTCATCGGCGCACCTACATCGGCTCGCTGCCGGGCAACATCGCGCAAGCCATGCGCAAGACCGGCCGGCGCAACCCCGTGCTCATGCTCGATGAGGTGGACAAGCTCTCGGCCAGCCACCAGGGCGACCCGTTTTCGGCGTTGCTCGAAGTGCTCGATCCGGAACAGAACAACTCCTTCCGCGACAACTATCTCGCGGTTCCCTTCGATCTATCCAAGGTGCTGTTCATCGGAACCGCCAACGTGCTGGATTCCATCCCGCCGCCGCTGCGCGACCGCATGGAAATCATCGAGCTCACCGGCTACACGGAAGAGGAAAAGCTGCAGATCGCCAAGCGCTACCTGCTCAACCGGCAGTTGACGGCGAATGGGCTGAACCCCGATCAGGTTGAGATCTCCGAGGACGCCCTGCGCCGCCTCATCGTCGACTACACCCGCGAGGCGGGCGTGAGAAGCCTAGAGCGCCAGATCGGCGCGCTGCTGCGCAGCGCGGCAGTGACCATTGCGTCAGGCGGCGCGCAAAAGGTCGCGATCGGCGCCGAGGACGTGGCGCGCATCCTGGGCGCAGCGCGCTTCGAAAGCGACGTGGCCCTGCGCACCAGCATCCCGGGCGTGGCCACCGGCCTCGCCTGGACCCCGGCGGGCGGCGATATTCTGTTCATCGAGTCCAGCCGCGTGCGCGGCAGCGGCAAGCTCATTCTCACGGGACAGCTCGGCGAGGTCATGAAGGAGAGCGCCCAGGCGGCCGTCACCTGGGTGAAGTCCCAGGCCGATCGGCTCAACATCGATCCCGCCCTGCTGGACAACAGCGACCTGCACATTCACGTTCCGGCCGGGGCCATCCCCAAGGACGGGCCGAGCGCCGGGGTGGCCATCGCCACCTCCTTGGCCTCTCTCCTGACCCAGCGCACGGTCCGAGCCCAGGTGGCCATGACCGGCGAGATCAGCCTGCGGGGAGTGGTGATGCCGGTCGGCGGCATCAAGGAGAAATGCGTGGCCGCGGCGCGCGCCGGCATCCGCACCGTAATCCTCCCGGCGCGCAATCGCCGCGATCTCGAGGATATCCCGCAGAGCGTGCGCGCGAAGCTCGAGTTCGTCTGGGCCGAGAAGATCGACGACGTGCTCGCCCGGGCCCTGGAAGACGCGCCCGCGCAGCGCGCGGCGGCGTAACCCTGACAATCACTGCGCCAGTGCGTACTGCCGGCAGTGTTCGAGATGAGCCGCTTCGTGGATCGAGGCTAGTTCTACAACGCTTGACCAAAGCCAGGAGGGTGCATCGGCCTCGTCGCGCGAAGGCCGATCGATTTCAAGCTTTAGGTCTTGCGGCATCAATTCACGCAAGACGACGGATCGGCCGAGCACTTTGGCGGCCATCATCCGATCGCCCAACGCCGGGGACAAACGCCTGGCGCCCGCAACCACTCGCTTGCCATTGTCCTTGGGCATAACGGCATCTCGCGTTCGCGGGGCGGCGGCGGGAACCGCTTCCTTGATGTCAACGAGGCACAGTTCATCCTCTTTCGCCTTGCCATGACTTATATTTAACAGCACTGCGAAGCGCAGCCGGTCCGCAAACGGTTTGCGGGTCTAGGAAAGCGGGCAGCTTCAACAGGCATAAGATTGTCCGGTGGCGCTCAATCGCGCAAATCAAGGCATTGTACGTAAAAGAGCAAAGAAACAATGTAGGTCCATGACCCGAAACGGGTCGAGGTTGGACTACATCACGGCTCCGCGGGCGCGCACGTGATTTCACAATTTATTCGACAAGTCTCATCGGGAAGACATGTCAGCGAAATCCGGCAGCACCAGGGGGAAATAGCACCCTAGGAAAGGCGGGAGCTTGAGCCTATCTATGCAATCTCGATCGACAGATACGGAGTCGTGCATTAGCGGCTCGCGGATGTATACATTTCCAACTATGGGGGCTTTGACATGAAACAGGCACAGGTGAAGGAATTGCTCATTCAATCTCTAGAGCATGAGCGAGGCGGAATTCAGGTCTATGAGACGGCCCTAAAGTGCGTCGTGAACGAGGATTTAAAAGAGGAGTGGGAGAAATATCTCGATCAGACGCGCAACCACGAACGGATACTAATTGGGGTGTTTCAACAATTGTCCTTGGATCCCGAGGAAGACAGTCCGGGGCGGCGCGTCGTCAAGCTATTGGGTGCTTCACTCGTACAGGCGATGCAGACAGCCCTTAAGGGCGGCAACCCAGAGGCGGCGGAATTGGTGGCGTGTGAATGCGTGGTACTCGCGGAAACCAAGGATCATGCGGATTGGGAATTGATTTCCAAATGCGCCGAGAAGTCCACCGGCAAGCAACAATCCGTACTCCAGGCGGCAGCCGATGAGGTGGAGGATCAGGAAGACGAACACCTGTATCACTCCAAAGGATGGGGTCGCGAATTGTGGCTGCAATCTCTCGGTATGAAGGCCGTGTTACCGCCTCCCGAGGAGCGCAAGCATGTGACGACGGCGATCGGCGCCGCTCGGGCCGAACAAGCCAGCGAGAAAAATCGATAATGGGCTGATGGTATGGAAAACCGAGGGTGTGCCGCCGGCATGCCCTCGGTATTCCGAGATATCGGTCATGCGCTTCTCGCCATTGCGTTCAAGCGCCCGATGCGCTCGAGCGCCGGCGGATGCGAGTCGAAGAACGCCGAATGGATGCGGTCGGGCGTGAGCGTGGCCGCGTTGTCGCGAAACAGCTTGACCAGGGCTGCCGCCAGGTCGCGCGCGTCGGCGTATTCGGCGGCGAAGTCGTCGGCCTCTCGCTCGTGCCGGCGGGACCACCAGGACGTGGCAGGGGTCGCGAAGAAGGCGAGCACCGGCACGGTCACGACGAACAGCAGCAGCGCCATCGCCGCGGATGGAGACGGCACGCCCAGGGCGGCATAGAACCCCGGCTGGCGCGCCAGCCACGCCAGCAGCGCCAGACCGGCAAACGTCAGCAGCACCGATGCCGCCAGCCGCTGCCGCACGTGGTGCAGACGAAAATGACCGAGTTCGTGCGCCAGCACCGCTTCGATTTCCTCAGGCTCGATCCGTGACAGCAAGGTGTCGAAGAACACGATGCGCTTGTTGCGGCCGATGCCGGTGAAATAGGCGTTGCCGTGCGCCGAGCGCAGCGATCCGTCCATGACGAACACGCCTCCGCGCGCCGCGAATCCGCAGCGCTCGAGCAAGGTCTCGACCCGCCTCTTGAGCGCTACATCGGTGAGCGGCGAGAATCGATTGAACAGCGGCGCGATGAATTTGGGCGCGGCCCAGGTCAGCCCCAGGGTCCATGCCAGCCAGATCAGCCAGGCCCACACCCACCAACCTGCCCCCGCGCGTTCCATCAGGGTGAGCATCGCCAGCAACAGCGGACCCCCGAGCAGCGCCGCCAGCAGCCACTGTTTGAGCACATCGAGCGCGTAGAGGCGCGGGGAGACGCGGTTGAAGCCGAAGCGGGCTTCGATCCTGAATGTTCTCCACAGCGAGAAGGGCAGCCCGACCAGCTGCAGCAGCAGCAGTACGCTGGCCACGATGCAGGCGCCGCGCCACGGCTCGCCCAAGTCCGTCCGGCGCCAGAGCGCATCGGCGGCCGCGAGGCCGCCGCCCAAGGTCAGCGCGATTTTCACCAGTGCCTCGATGACGGTGGCCCAGCGGCCCAGCCGCACGCGCGCGGCGGTGTAGTCGGCGGCCTTTTGCTGATCGGCGAGCGCGATCTGTCCGCGGAACAGCTCGGGAACTCTGTCGCGATTCGCCCGCACGGCCGCGATCTGCCGCGACCCCAGCCACACGCGTATCAGCGTCTCCGCCGCCAGCGCGAGGAGAAACGCCGCGGTCAGCCACTGCATGGATTGCGCTTGCATCTCGCTCAAGATGACAGCGTAATGGAATTGCGCGGACTGCGGAACACCAGCGGCTTCTCCTCCGGTCCCAGGCGCTGCAGGCCGGCCGCGGGCAGCGCCGCCCGGGCGACCGCCTCCGTGACCAGGTGGTGGTGCGGAGACAGATCGCACACCGGGTCCGCGTTCGCCGCGTCGCCGGTCAAGAGGTAGGCCTGGCAGCGGCAGCCGCCGAAATCGCGGGCCTTCTCGGGGCAGCTTCGGCACGGCTCCTTCATCCACGCATCGCCGCGAAAATGATTGAAGCTCGCCGAGCGGTACCAGATCTCCTCGACGCCCGAGCTTCGCACGTTGGGAAATTCGAGGCCCGGCAGCATGCGCGCGGCATGGCAGGGAAGCGCGGTGCCATCCGGCGTCACCGTCAGAAATATCGAGCCCAGGCCGTTCATGCAGGGCTTGGGACGGCGCTCGAAATAATCGGGCACCACGAAATAAATCTGCATCCGCCGTCCGACGCGCTCGCGAAAGCGCTGCATCGTGCGCTCCGCCCGCTCGACCTGGTCGCGGCTGGGCAGCAGCTGCTCGCGGTTGTGCCAGGCCCAGCCGTAATACTGGGTGTTCGCCAATTCCACGTAATCGGCCCCCAGCTCGAGAGCCATGTCCAGGATCTCCTCGACATGGTCGATGTTGAGCCGGTGCAGCACCACGTTGAGCACCATCGGGTAATCGTACTGCTTGATCAGCGCGGCCACGGCCGATTTCAGCTCGAACGTGCGGGTGCTGCTCAGGAAATCGTTCATCTGCCGCGTGCTGTCCTGAAAGGAGAGCTGGATGTGATCCAGCCCGGCCATCTTCAAGGCATGCAGGCGGGCGTCGTTCAAGCCCACGCCGGAGGTGATGAGATTGATGTAGAAGCCGAGACGGTGCGCCTCCGCCACGATGGACTCCAGATCGTCCCTGATCAGCGGCTCGCCCCCCGACAGCCCCAGCTGCACCGCGCCGAGCGCGCGCGCCTCGCGCAGCACCCGCAGCCAGTCCTCCGTATCGAGCTCGGGGCCGCTGCGGGCGAAATCCGTCGGGTTGTAGCAGAAAGCACAGTGCAACGGACAGCGGTACGTCAGCTCGAGCAGCAGCCACAGCGGCGGTCCGGGCCTCGGCGGCGCCGTCATGAGGGGATGGTCAGCCATTTTTTCTCCACCGCCATGGCAATGAAACGAAGGACGTCCTCGGACAGATTGGGCGCCGCGAAGGCGCGTTCCAGATCCGCCGTGATGTCGGCGATCGTGGTTTCACCGTCGCAGCGCTTCAAGATCTCGCCGGCGCTGCCGTTGAGCTTGATCATCCCCTCGGGATAGAGGAGCACGTGCGCGTTTTGCGCCGGCTCCCACTGCAGACGGTACCCGCGCATGACGGCGGGCCGCGACGCGGCGCCGATGAGCGGCTGATTCATATGGAGACCCCATGGCGCAGGGCCATCGCATCGCTCATCTGCCATAGCACATCGAGCTTGAATTTCAGAATATCGAGCGCGCGCTCCTGCAGGACGCGGGTATCGAACCGATCCAGGGTCAGCGCGAGACTGAATTCGACGTCGCGGCGCGCCAGACTGACCCGGCTCTGGAAGTAGTGCAGCCCCGCAGGGTCGATCCACGGATAGTGCTGCGGCCAATTCGCGAGGCGCTGCTTGTGAATCTCGGGCGCGAACAGCTCGGTCAGCGAGGAGCACACCGCCTCCGGCCAGGGCGCGCGGCGCGCGAAGTTGACATAGGCATCGACCGCGAAGCGAACCCCCGGAAGCACCTCGGCCAGGCTCTCCACGCTCTGCCGGGACAAGCCCACCGCCTCCGCCAGGCGAAGCCAGGATTCGATGCCGCCGGGATCATCGCCATGGCCGTCGTGATCCAGTATGCGCTGCACCCACGCGCGGCGCACCGCGCGGTCGGAGCAATTGGCCAGAATGGCCGCATCCTTGATCGGAATGTTGATCTGATAATAGAAGCGATTCGCGACCCAGCCGCGAATCTGTGCCGGCGTGGCCGCGCCGGAATTGAGCAGTACATTGAAGGGATGATGGATGTGATAGGCGCGGCCCCGTGCGCGCAGCTGCGCCTCGAACTCTTCCCGGCCCCAGGCGGGAAGGCTCACAGCGCGACCTCCATGCCGTCCCGCGCCACCTCGACTCCGCGGCGCGCGAGCTCTGCCGATTCGGCGGAAGTTTCATCGAGAACGGGATTGGTGTTGTTGATGTGGATCAGGATCCGGCGCGTGCCGCGCGGCAGGCGGTCCAACCACTCCAGCATTCCGCCCGCTCCGCTCTGCGGCAGGTGCCCGATGTCGCGTGCGCGCTTCGCGGAAATTCCCAGCCGGATCATCTCATCGTCGCTCCAGAACGTGCCGTCGACGAGCACGCAGGCGGCGCTCTGCATGGCGCGCCACACCGCCTCGTCGATGGCGCTCAATCCCGGAGCGTAAACCGCGGTCCGCCCGTTGCTCTCATCCTCGATCACGAGCGCCAGATTGTCGCCGGCCACGGGCGAGTCTCGATTGGGTGAATAGGGGGCGGGTTTGCTGGCAACCGCCAGTGCGCGCCACCGTACTCCGGGCACGCCGTCGATCGTGAAACCGGCGCCGTCCAATTCGATGCGCCGGCGATCCACGCCGCAAAAGAACTCGAGCACCCCGAGCACGGGATTGCCGCGGGTGAGATCCGCAAAGGTGCTGTCGGTACACCAGATGGGCCAGGGACGGACCGATTCACGCAGCATGTAGAGTCCGGTGGTATGGTCGACCTGTCCGTCGACGAGGACGATGGCGGCGATGGCGCTGTCGCGTATCGTGCGCCCCGGCTGCAGATCAGGATTGGATTGAAGCTGCGCCAGAATGTCCGGCGAGGCATTCACCAGCGCCCAGGAGGTGCCGTCGCCGACGGCGATGGAGGACTGGGTACGCCCGTGGCCCTTTAGAGTGCCTGCCCGAAAGCCCCTGCAGTTCGGGCAATTGCAGTTCCATTGGGGAAACCCGCCCCCGGCGGCCGACCCCAGTACCCGGATTTTCACTTAAAGGTGGGCGCTGCCCCTGAGGGCCAGGGGCGCCGCCCTCGCTATTCATCAGCGATTGGACACATACATCGTGATTTCCATACCGAATCGCAATTCAACTGCTTGCGGGGTTTCCCATTTCATATCAAAGCTCCTGAAGTGAGGTTCCGCTCCATGCTGCCCGGAGACCCGATTCCGGGCATCGGCGGCATCATGAATCCCGCCTCATGATTTTCATGAGACATCGCCGCACGACCTCGGCAATACGGCCCTGGTACCATGCGCCCAATGAGACTGCGGACCCGTCTGAATCTCGTGGTGGCGGCCTTGAGCGCCGCCTTCGTGATCGTGCTGATCGCGGCGGAGATACAGAGCACCCGCACCTCCGTGCGCGAGGAAATCGAGGCGGCGAACCGGGTGGCCGCGCAGCTCCTGGGGCGTCTGGCGGGGGTCTATTCCCAGGTCGGGGGGCCGGACCTGGTGCTGCAATTCCTTCAGCAGCTCGGCCGGGTGCGCTCCAATGAGGTGTCCTTGCAGTCGGCCACGGGCGAGGTCCTGTATCGGTCGCCCCCGGCGACCTACAAGGCCGGACGCGAGGCTCCGCCGTGGTTTGCCCGTCTTTTGCAGCCCGCGCCGGTGACATATTCCTTTCCCCTGCGCGGCGGCGTATTGCTGTCGGTGCAGGCGCAGCCCTCGCGCGCCGTGCTCGATGCCTGGGATGACATCACCCGGCTCGTAGGGGTTGCCGCAGTCATGTTCATCGCCGTGAACGGCCTTGCGTTCTGGTCGGTGAGGCGGGCGCTCGAGCCCTTCCCCGTCATCGCGGAAGGTCTCGAGCGGATACAACAAGGAGACCTGGCATTTCGCCTGCCTGCACTTGCCGGCCACGAAGCGAACGCCATCGGCGCCGCCTTCAACCGCATGGCGCAGGCCGTCGAGGACAAGGTGCAGGCGCAGCGGCAGGCTCGTGACGCCGAGACCCGTCTGGAGGAGCGGCGCGAAATGGCCTCGCTCGCGGATCAGCGGGTCGAGGAGGAGCGGCGCTTGATCGCGCACGAGCTGCACGACGAGTTCGGTCAATCGGTGACCGCGATTCGCAGCCTCGCCCAGGTCATCGCCACTCAGCAGGGCCAGGATCCGCGCACCGCCGAGGCCGCAAGGCTCATCTCGGACGAGGCGGCACGCCTCTACGATGCCATGCACAGCCTGATCCCACGGCTCGCGCCGCTGTCGCTCGACACGCTCGGCCTCGCCGCCACCCTCGAGACGCTGGTGCACGACTGGCAGCGCCGGCATCCGACGGTCGCCATCCATCTCGAGCATCGGCTGCCGCCGGACTTGGGTCCCTCCGTCACGCTCGCGATCTACCGGGTGGTGCAGGAGGGTCTGGTGAATGCATTGCGACACGCCCAGGCCGCGCGCATCGACATCGTCATCGAGGGCGATGAGCAGCGCATCGGCGCCTCGGTGGCCGACGACGGG
>Ga0181534_10000125_pt1 | contig 54997 bp, 49 predicted proteins | sample PEATcosm2014_Bin_37_FD_119758 | JGI IMG/M metagenome (GOLD analysis project Ga0181534, IMG submission 119758) | Peatland microbial communities from MTU Mesocosm Facility, Houghton, MI, USA - PEATcosm2014_Bin17_10_metaG | ecosystem: Environmental > Terrestrial > Soil > Wetlands > Peat | place... | reverse complement strand
TTCTGGAAGCCTGGTACGCGGGCAGCGACGGCGCGAACGCAGTTGGCAATGTCCTTTTTGGCAGCGTCAATCCCAGCGGCAAGCTGCCGAATACCTTCCCGCTGAGCGAGGCAGACCTGCCGCATCCCACTGTCAACATGCCGCCGCCTGAGTCAGCTCATTACTCTGGACCTGATTCCCCCGAGGCATGGGCCAAGGGACTACCCGCCTTCCAGGTCACGTATGACGAAGGCGTCAAAGTCGGCTACAAGTGGTACGACGCGGAGAAGAAGCCCGTGCTCTTCCCGTTCGGCTATGGACTCTCGTATACGAGTTACAGCTATTCCGATCTGGCTGTCTCTGCGGGCAAAACCGTCAAGGCGACCTTTACATTAACCAACACCGGCCAGCGCGCCGGAGCGGAGATTGCCGAGGTCTATGCAATGTTGCCCGCAGGCGCGCAGGAGCCACCCAAGCGCCTCGTCGGCTTCAGCAAGGTGAAACTCGACGCAGGAGCCAGGCAGACCGTTACTGTCGAGATCGACCCCAAATATCTGTCGATCTTCGATGAAGACAAAGACGCCTGGAAGCTGCTTCCCGGCGATTACACGATCCTGGTCGGCGGCTCGTCGCAGGATCTGCCGCTGAAGGCGACTGTCAGCTTGAAGTAGTTAGTAGTTCGTTGGTGTCAAAATACAAGCCCCTTCTTCCGCGTGGCAACATCGCGCTGAAGAAGGGGTTTGTGTTTCCAGATTAGAGATAAACAGAAAGAATTAATCCAGCACCATGCTGAGCTGATGGCGCAGGTCAGCGCCGCGAATCCAGAAGATCACATCTGTGGCGATATTCGAGGCATGGTCGGCTATCCGCTCCAGATTGCGCGCCACGAGGATTCCGCTCATCGCCTGCTGGGTATAGAGCGGCTTCTCCAGAATCAGTTCGAGCAGGTCGGCGTGGGCGCGGCGATTCATGCGGTCCACCTCATCGTCCATCTCGCGCACCTCTTCAGCCAGCCGCGCATCTCCATCGAGCAGCGATTGCACCGCGGAACGGATCATGCGTCCGGCGGCCTGGCCCATTGCCCCAAAATCCACCGGTAACTCGACTGCCTCAACGCCGACAATCTCCTTGGTGCGCCGGGCTATGCCCATCGACTGGTCGCCGATGCGCTCCAGATCGCCGTTGATCTTGATCACCGCAAGGATGAAGCGGAGATCGATGGCCATCGGCTGCTCTTTGGCAAGCAACTCGTACGCCATCTCGTCCAGCTCGCGCTGTGCGGTGTTGATGGCCGTCTCATTCTGCTTGACGTACTTGCAGAGGCCCTTGTCGCGTTGCAGATAGGCGTCGACCGAGGCCTCGACCGCCTGCTGCGAGAGCGCGGCCATGGCCAGAAGCTTGTCCTTCAGTTCGGCGAGCTGCTGCTGAAAGTGAATCCGCGGCAAAGTTAAAATTCCTCCAAATTAAGATTGTGCATCATCCGGTGTTAATGTGCTGCGAATTTCCCACACTGCACCAAATCTGTCATATGCGGAGGGACGGGAAAATTCCAATCTGGTATTGCCGCGCCAACCGGGCGCGGATGATCTAGGCTATCACTATGGACTCCGTCAACGCTTCCCCCGCCCTGATCTCCATCGATCCTGCCGCGCACGAGACCCGCCAGATCTACAAGCTGATGACCGGACTCATCGTGCCCCGCCCGGTGGCGCTGGTCTCCACTGTGGATCGCAAAGGCCTAGCGAATCTGGCCCCATTCAGCTTTTTTTGTGGCGTGGGGGCCAACCCGCCGACCGTTCTGTTTTGCCCCTCGGTGCGCGCGCCGCAAGAGGGAGACGAAATCCGCAAAGATACGCTGCGCAATGTCGAAGAGACGGGCGAGTTTGTCATCAACATCGTGAACGAAGCTATGTCGGCAGCGGCCAACGCCACCGCAGCCGAAGTGGCCTCTGAGGTGGATGAGTTTGAGCTCGCGCACCTGACCAAGCTGCCCAGCGTAGCGGTGCGCCCGCCGCGCGTCGCGGAGTCGCCGGCGCAGATGGAGTGCAAACTTTTGCAAGTTCTCTATACTGGCCACGCGCCCGGCGGAGGGGTGATCGTGCTCGGAGAGGTCGTCCAATTCCATATGAGAGCCGATCTGGTCGATGACTTCCGCGTCGATCCGGCGGGGCTGGACGCAGTGGGCCGCATGGCGGGCAATACCTGGGTGCGCACGCGGGATCGGATTGAGTTGATCCGGCCGAAGTAAACATTGGTTAGCATTTTCGAATTGCCACTCATTTGACATGGATTGCTATGAAACTAATATGCAATATAATCCTGGTGAAGGAGGGCGCTCAATGGCACACATTTCACTCAAGGTCGCGACGGCAGTCATCGAGTATGTGAGGACGTCAGGGCAGCGAAATAGCCGCCAGATTGCGTTTCGAGACTTCTCTGCGGAGTTTAACGCCCTCAAGGATGCAAGCGAAAAAAAACGCGTACTCATTCCAGTAAACGGCGTATTTGAATTATCTGTCGGCGACATCGGTGCGATGTGGCCCAGCCATCAGACGGAGAATTTTCAAGCAGACGATTTTGATAGCATATATGAGCTGTTGGCGCGACGGCCTGATCGCTGGGTCAGGTTCTCATGGTAACCATAATTACTTAAAAGGTATCTCGACCTCAGCATAGCTTCCTGGTACTGCTTCATTAACGGCAGCGACAACTTTATCGAGATGCAATCGAACCATCGGCCACTGTGAGTTGCCAAGAACAACCAAGGCAATCTTTCTTCCCGTCAGATTTTGCTGGTAGCAAATATTCTTGTCTGTACTAAGCAGGAGTTCATACTCAGCGTCTTCGGCTTTTTGAATCAGCTCTCCGTTCTCCAGCTCAGCCCAACCGATTTTCCGAGCGAATGTGACTTCGTGCCCAATCAGGCTCCGCGCAATCGGGTTTGGCGCGCCGTTATCGAAGAGAATCTTCATCAGGCGTACGCGGGTTCCTTCTCAAGGCTCTCCGCGACAAAGCGCACGACCGCTTCTACCTCTTCTGCTTTTACGTCGAAGACCTCAGTGATCTCTTGAATTGACATCCCTGCCTGTAGATTCACAAAAACTGTCTGCACCGGCATCCGCGTATTCTTGAAGACCCAGGCTCCGCTTACCTTGCCGGGAACGCTTTCAACGGCTTCGCATTGTGACCAATCGAGTGCTGGCATAACTCCGCCCTCCATTTACAGGGTACGCCCGTTGATGCATTTTGTGGAACGATTCATTTTTTGAGCAATGGTTCAGCATACCTCAGTGGCTAAAGCCACCACAGATTCCATCGGCTTTTGCCGGGGATAAATCCCCGGCCTACCGCCCGGAAAAGATTTTCCGCAACCTATAAAACCCGTACTCTTCACACAAGGCCCGTTCTTTTCACGCAGAGATCGTACTTTTCACGCAAAGCTTGCTACGCAGAATCCCTGCATCACTGAGAGCGCGGGCTGAATCAAACTCACTACAAGGAGAATTTCTAGATGTCTCAGAAGATTGCATTCATAACCGGCGGGAACCGCGGGCTTGGCTTTCAGACCGCGCTGGAGCTTGGCGCTTTGGGAATCAAAACCATCATCGGCTCGCGCGATTTAAAGCTAGGCGAAGAAGCTGCGGCCAAGCTCAGCGCCGCGGGCATTGACGCCGACGTGATCGAGTTCGACATTACGCGGAGCGAGCATCACAAGGCCGCGCATGATTACTTTGCCGCGAAGTATGGAAGGCTGGACATTCTGGTCAACAACGCCGGCATCGCCGCAGGCACATTTCCTCCGGTCGGGCCGGATCACTCGGCAGGCGAGGTTCCGTTGGATCTGCTGCACAAGGTATTTGAAACCAATTTCTTTTCGCAAGTCGCGCTGACTGAGGCTCTGTTGCCGCTGCTGAAGAAGAGCGAGGCTGGGCGCATCGTCAACCTCTCCAGCATTCTCGGCTCGCTCACGCTGCATAGCGATCCCAAATCGCCGATCTACTTTGCCAAGTCTTTTGCCTATGACGCGTCGAAGACGGCGCTCAACGCCTTTACGGTGCATCTGGCGTGGGAGTTGCGGGAGACAAAGATCAAGGTCAACTCCGCGCACCCCGGCTGGGTGAAGACGGATATGGGCGGCGAGCAGGCGCCGATGGAGCTGAGCGAAGGCGGCAAGACCAGCGCCGCGCTGGCCACACTGCCCGAAGACGGCCCGACCGGCGGCTACTTCCACCTGGGCAAGCCCCTGCCCTGGTAGCAATCTACTTCGCTGGCGTAATCTCGGTCACTGGCAGATCCCAGTGGCCGAGCAGGATCTCAAAGCGCCGCTGCTCTTCCTTCTTGTAGGTCTCCTGATCTGGCCACAGCTCCTTGATGAAGGCCTCTTCATCGGGATTGGTCGTGGTCGCAACGGTCGAATTTTTATAGCGAATCGTCACTCGATAATCCCAGCGGCCATCTTCAGTGGTGTGATAAGCGGGCGCATCGATTTTGACGGAGAGGATGCGCCCTGTCGTCTGAATTTTCTTGAGCAGAGGGTAGTGGTTCTTGAGAAAGAGCTGCAGGAACTCCGCCTGATGGCCCCACTGGCATTTGTAGTAGTACTCGATGGAGTAAGGCTGATCAGCCCCGCTCTGCGGCGGCGCGCCCTGCGCCAGAAGCGGCGCCGCATACCCAGCGGCAAAGAGTGCGACGATCACTGCGAGAAGAATTCTGCGCATCGGTCCTCCGAAAAACAATTGCGATCATTGTAGCGCGGAAGAATTCATCGGGAGCGACCTGCGCTAGCTTGTTACTGGGAAATCTATCCGATCTGCACGGCAAGCATCGAGATCGACCCGCCCTCCATACCTTCCACCGGGAACTGGACCACCTCGCGCTCTTGCCGTGTGCCAAGAACGTAGAGCAGCGGCAGATAGTGATCTGGTGTTGGGATGGCCAGCCGCGACTCCGGACCGAGGGCTGTGTAATCGACGAGGGATTGCGTCTCTGCCGCTAGAATTCTCTGCCTGGCCTCGGTTTCAAACTTGACGGCCCAATCATAGGGATCGGCGGACTCGCTGCCCCAGGCATAATTGCGCAGGTTGTGGACCAGGTTGCCGCTGCCGACGATCAGGATGCCTTCTTGGCGCAGGGATGCAAGCTTCTTGCCAATTTCAAAATGGAATGCGGCAGGGCGCGAGGAGTCGATGCTGAGCTGCACGATGGGAATATCTGCCTGAGGGTAGGCGTGGCAAAGCACGGACCACGTGCCGTGATCGAGGCCCCAGGCATCGTCGAGCGCGACATCGAGCGGCGTCAGCAACGATTGCACACGCCGAGCCAGCTCCGGATCGCCGGGAGCGGGATACTGGACCTGATACAGCTCTGGCGGAAAGCCACCGAAGTCGTGGATCGTCCGCGGCGCAGTGCTGATGGTGACGCCGGTTCCCGGTACAAACCAGTGCGCGGAGATGGCAAGAATGGCTTTGGGCCGCGGCAGGGCGAGGCCAATTTGAGTCCACCGCTCCGTGTAGACGTTGGTCTCAAGAGCATTCATTGGGTTGCCGTGGCCGAGGAAGATTGCGGGAAGGATCTGCGCCATGTCCGTTGGATTCACTGGCACTGCACCGCGATTCAAACCGGGGACATCTCCTGGCCTTTGGCCTCTCGACCCAGAGCAGCCAAACCCGCCAATGCCAGCGCAACGACAATCACCGTCACGGCCAGTACGGCGGGATAACTACCCCAGCGCTCGGCAGCCAGCGCCTGCGCCTTGCCATTCCATGACGTGACCAGGCCGCCGAGCTGATAGGCCAATCCCGGCGCAGTGGCGCGCACAGGAGCGGGCGTCAGTTCGGTTAGGTACGCAGGCACCACCCCCCAGGCTCCCTGCACCATAAACTGCATCAGGATCGCGCCGCAGCCTAGCAGAACGGCCGAGTGCCCATAGGCGTAGAGAGGGATCACCGGAATCGATAACAGCGCAGCCGTGATGATCGCCCGCTTGCGGCCCCACTTCTCCGAGAGTGCGCCAAAAGCGAAGCCTCCGGCGATGGAGCCGAAGCCGTAAAGCACGCCGATAAGTCCGACGGTCTGTGGCGAGAGTTTGATTGCGGTTTCGAGGAAGGTCGGGTAAACGTCCTGCGTGCCGTGCGAGAAGCTCATGAAGGCCGTCATCAGAAGAATGAGAAAGAGGAAGGTGGGGAGGAAGGCAAGAAGAGATGGCTGCTTGCTGGCGAGGCGATCCCTGGTCCCCAAGTGCGAGGGACCAGGGGCACCCGACTCTCTCACTTCCCTGGCTTCTGCTCTGGTCTTGGCGCCAGCCAGCCAAACCGGCGATTCTTCAACCCGCGCCTGAATATAAAAAGCCAGGATCGCAGGAGATGCTCCGAGGATGAAGAGACCCCGCCAGCCTATCCAATGAAAGAAGAGCGCGAAGGCCGCCGAGGCCAGAATCGAACCTGCCGCGTAGCCCTCCTGTAAGAGTCCGCTGAAGACGCCGCGGCCCTCTTTGGGCAGCGTCTCAAAGGCGAGCGCAGCGCCCACGCCCCACTCGCCGCCCATCGCGATGCCGAAGAGCGCACGCAGCACCAGCAGCACGGTAAGCGAGGGCGCAAAGGCGCAGCCCAACTCAATCAGCGAAAAGCTGAGGATGTTGATCATCAAGATAGGCTTGCGTCCGTAACGGTCTGCCAACAGGCCAAAGAGCAACGCGCCAACTGGGCGGAAGGCCTGAGTGAGAAAGACCGCGCTCAAAACCGCAGACGGCAGAGTGTGAAACTCCCCGCCAATGGCCTTCACGCAGAAAACGAGCAGGAAAAAATCGAGTGAGTCGAGGGTCCAGCCGAGAAAGGCGGCCAGAAAGGTCTGACGCTGAGGGCGGGTCAGTGCGCGAAGCTGGCCGAGAGCCGACATGGTTGCAGCAGAATAGCAGACGGCCACATCGTTGAGAATGTGGCCGTCTGATTACCGCTAAATTTTAGTTGCCCTCGAAACCCAATGGCCCTACGGCGAGGAACCCAGGTGGGGGAAACCTGGATCCCTCGTGGAGAGAAACTAAGGCTTGCAGCGCTTACAGGCAGAATAAAACCGTGGAACAAGTGGTTTGCAGGTAGCTGGGGTAAGTTTTCCAGGGAGCGGACGGCTGCCGGTGCGAATCCCAGGGTAGGGATACGTCCGATGACGGCCACCGCGACGGCAAACGGTGCAGTAACATTCTGCTTCTGCAATCGGCGTGTTGAGAGTACTGGCAACACGCGGTGCAGGAGCGACAGGAGCGGGAGCCGCGGCAGCAACCGGCACCGGCCTTGCGGCCTGAACTGGAGCTGGAGCAGGAGGCGCCACCGGGGCAACCTTGGCAACCTGCGGTGGAGGCACGGGTGCTACCGCAGCCTTCATCACAGGCGGAGGCGGAGCAGGAACAGCAGCAGCCTTGGGCACAACCGGAGCAGCCACAGGGGCCGGTGGCGCAGCAACAGCAGTAGCTGTTGCCGGCTCCGCCTTGTAAGCCGGAGGCGGCGCATAGGCTGACGGATAAGAGCTGCGCTGCGGCTCAACTGCCGGACGAGTGGGCAGGCCGGCTACTGGAGCCGTGCTGACCGCTGTGGCAACTGACGACCGGTCACTCAGTCCCGTGCTTGCCGTTGAAGGGCTCTGGACTCTTGTTCCCAGTGATCCGCTTTCCGGAGAACGGCTTGGAAGCGCTCCCGGTCGATCGGTATCTTTGGGGAGCGGACTGGTTGAAACGCCCCGCAACGCCTCGCTCGGAGCGAAGGGAGCTTGCGTTTTTCCCCGCAAAGCCTCACTCTCCGCCTGAGGGCTGTGAGATCTGGTCTCGGCCGCTGGATACTCTCTCGGATAGCCTGCCGACTTTCCCCTCGGTGCGTCAGACTCTGCCGGATACCCCGGCGTCTTGCTGCGGAAGGGGTCTCCACCCTGGTAGCTGGGGGTTTTGCCCTTGCCTGTATCGGTTTCAGCCGGGTAGCCGGGTGCTTTGCTGCGGAAGGCATCGCCGCCCGGATATCCGGGTGCTTTCCCTTTCAGCGAATCACTCTCAGCCGGGTAGCCTGGGGTTTTGCTGCGGAACGGCTCACCGCTTGGATACCCCGGTGCTTTCCCCTTGGGAGAATCACCTTCAGCGGGATAGCCCGGCGTCCTTGCCTGTGATGCAGCGCTTTCCACGGAATGATCTTGAGCAGTGTAGGATGGCACACCGTTGCCGACCGGGTGGTCGATAACAGCAGCCGGAGCAGCACTGGGTTGTTCATCTGCAATCGGCTCCATTACGGCCAGAGGCGTTTCGCTGATGCTGCTTCCCTGCGCTTCTTCCTGCAATGCGGCGCTATCCGTGGAATGATTCGTCGGGCCCCCGATTTTCGAGGGCGCCTGCCATTCTCCTGTTTTGAACTCCACAGTCCAACCTCCCAGTTTGGTTTTGTGAAGACTACACGACCTGAAACGACATCATACTCGGTAATTATATGATTTGTAATCTCCAAATTTCACAATCTTCTGTTAATGATGTAACACCAATCAGCACCAAATCAGCACCAAAGTAAGTACCCAATCCCCAACCAGCACCTGCGGTACCGAGATTTAAGTCCTCACGCAGGGATCCAAAAACATTCCGGAAAGGGTCAAACTGCGCTGCCGATGCCATAATTCTCGCTCTCCTGCACACTAAAATGTGCAAAAACCAGGAAAAGTTACTTTGGACTCCCGCTTTCGCCGGTCATAGTATTTTCTCATAAAACTTCTCATAAAACTATTGTTGCACCGATCCCTCGTCAGTGTGCATCCTTATTGACCAGAAAGATTCCCGACGGTCCAGAGAGCTGTTTTTCCCTCTGGTGAACCCCTCCGGCTGCCCATCCTGGCATGGCCAGCATCCTCCGCGGCCATTGGCCTACAACTGAAAAGGACAGAACTTCATGAAGCGTTTGGCGATACTCACTGGCATTCTGGCGCTGGCTTTCCCCCTGGCGCAGGCGCAGACCTCTAACTGGATCAACGATCCGGCCCACAGCGACGTCGAGTTCAGCATCCGGCATATGGGTGTTTCCAATGTGCATGGCCGCTTCGGTCATGTCACCGCCACCATCGTGTGGAACCAGACCGACGTGACCAAGTCTACCGTGACCGCCACAATTGATGTTGCAGGCCTCACAACCGGCGAATCAGCCCGTGACAACCACTTGAAGACGGATACGTTCTTTGACGCGACAAAGTTCCCAAGTGCGACCTTCGTCAGCACCAGCGTGGCCAAGAGCGGCAGCGGCCTCACCGTGACCGGCAACCTCACCCTGAAGGGCGTGACCAAGCCGGTAGTACTGCAGGTGGAAGGACCCACCGGCCCGTTGGACAACCCGATGGACCACAAACAGCACGCCGGCTATGAGGCGACTACTACCATCAGCCGGACCGCCTTCGGCATCGGCTCCAGTTTCCCCGATGCCGTTCTCAGCGATGCGGTCAAGCTGACGATTGATTTGGATACGGTCAAGCAGTAAGAAATTTTCCGCAGCAAAAGGTAAAGCCGGGGATTCGCCCCGGCTTTACCTTTTGATACTACGCTTGTATTCAGGTACTTGTGCGAGAAACCCCTACTGCTTGCCGAACCGGTAATTAATACCAGTAGTAAAGCCCAGATTGTGTTGCAAAGAGGAGCCGAAGCCGGTGGCGAAATACTCCGGCGCCAGGCGAATACTCAAGCCGGGACTCAGATTGTACTCACCGATGACAGCCGCATTCAGCGCGTAGGTTGTGCCGTCTGGATAGAGGCCTAGACTGTTTGAGACACTGACGAGCCCGCTTGTATCTCCGGAGAAATTTCCGTAGGCGAATCCGCCCATCACGCGACCAGAGATTGCGTATTTAGGCTGTAGATAAAAGCGGTAAGTCGGCCCCGCCATCAGGGCATATTGACTGATGGATGGATTCCAGATCGCGTTGGTATTGTTATCGTAAACCCACGCAGTCCCATAAGTTCCTCGCCCATCCACGGTGATGCCCAGCCGCTCACTCCTGTAGCGGGTAAAGCCAACGTTCCAGTTCAATTCATTGTTGTGCTGCAACGTCGAACCCGGCCTGAAGCGCAGATAGCCGCCGCCCGCATAGGCTTCATACAGGTGCCCGTAAGCCTCATGAATCGCATCGGCGCGGCGCTTTTCGCGGCGGGCCTTGATGCGCGCCTGCACACTCAACTGCTGCGGCGTCGGCGCCTGGCCTTGCGACTGGGCCGTCGCCGTCGGGTCAGATGTGGAACTTGAGCTTTGCGCCTGGGCGGCAATCAATGCCGGCGCAGTGAGCGCCAGCAAAAAGGCAATACGGCGAAATAAAACCATCGGTCTGGAAATCCCTCCACAACAATACGGAAGCGCGCCTGCGGGCAGCACTCCCCCTTAGGTATTAAAACACCTCCGGGAGAGTCGCAGCGGTGGGCGCATGTGGTTTGGACGCGCCAACCGGTGAATGGCAAGCCCCGATGAGCAAATCGCAAGGAGATCGGAAGTCTGCCGCGCGGGATTGACCTGTCCTGAGTGGGGAAAAGTGTCCGATCCGGCCTGATTCGCACCGCGGTTCTTTCCTGTTTGCTGAAGAGCAGCCACCCTGGCCGCGGCAAATGCTCTAGGATGGAGAGCAACAGAGCGCGGAGGTCAGGATGTTTCGTATTCTCTTTGGAATCGTGCTGGGAGTCCTGCTGGTCCCGGTTGGAGTTGCAGGCTGGTTTTACTTCGGTGCGCCGCCGGTGGCCGTCGCCGACCCGCCGATTCCGCACGAACAAGAGATTGTCCACTTCCCTCTGCATCTCAGGATCGACCGCGAACTGATCGCCAAGCCGCCTGTCGAGGTCAGCGAGGCCTCGTTGACCGCCGGCGCTCATATCTACCGTGAACAATGCGCAGCCTGCCACGGCCTGCACAAAAAGCCCTCTTCCTTCGGGCCGCATATGTATCCCAATGCGCCGCAGTTGTGGGAAAAGCACGGGGATGTGGTGGGCGTGAGTGATGACCCGCCGGGGGAGACCTATTGGAAGGTCGCCAACGGCATCCGCCTAACCGGAATGCCGGCCTACAAAAATGTTCTCACGGATACGGAGATGTGGGATGTGAGTCTGCTGCTGGCCAATGCCGACAAGCCATTGCCCCCGGAGGCAATCGAGATTCTTAAAAATTCCCCGCCCACCGCCGCTGCAGTTGCCGAGCCTGCAAAAGTGGTTGGAAGCAAGTAACTGTCACAATAGAGTGGAGAGAACGGAAAGGGAATCACGAATGAGTGTTTTTGCAGCATTGCGCAAGGGGTTTGGATTTGTATTAATGAGTTTTGGCATCTCCCGGCCTGCGACCAAAGCGAAACCGGCTCCCAAACCTGCTCCGCGACCGCAGTCGGGACAATAATGCCGATTGATTCCGTGCTGTAACTCTATTGCGATTCGGGGTATTCTAGATATCAGGACACTCCGATGAAGACTTTCACCCTCGAAGAAGCGCAAGCCCTGTTACCGGTGCTGGATTCCCTGCTCAAGCGGGCCATCGAAGGCAAGCAGTCCGCCGAAAAGGTTGACTCCGGCCTGGCGGAGCTGGCGCGGAGAATCTATTTTTCCGGCGGGATGCAAGTGGATGTGAGCCGCGTGGCTAAAATGCGCGCGGAGATGGAGACCCACTTGCAGCGCGTTCGCGAATCGGTTGCCGAGATCGATTCGATTGGCGTACAGGTGAAGGATCTTGACTCCGGGCTGCTGGATTTTCCCTGTCGCCTCGATGACCAAACGGTCCTGCTCTGCTGGAAGATGGGTGAGCCGGCGATTGAACACTGGCATACCGTTGAGAGCGGCTTCAAGAATCGCCAGCCGGTGGATGAGCGCTTTCGGCGCCGGTCTGCCTCGGGTGGAAGGCCCAACTAAGCCCGCCTGAGCGGACCCCACTATGTACATCCGCGCTGAAGACGTTCGCGCCGCACTCAGCTACGGCGCGCTGATCCCCGCGATTCGTCAGGCGCTGATTGACTACACCGCAGGAAATGTTGAACAGCCGCCGCGAACGATTCTCCGCTCCGGCAATGAAAAAGATGCAGGCTGGTTCGCGGTGATGCCGGTGATCGCGGGCGAGTACATAGCAGTCAAGACTGTCACCTTCTATCCCAGCAACGTGCGCCTTGGCCTGCACACGCACATGGCCGTCGTTGAGCTGCTGCGCCGCTCGACCGGTGAGCCGCTGGCGCTGATGGATGGCACGATAATCACCGAGATGCGCACGGCCGCTGTATCGGCTGTGGCGTTTGCGGCGCTGGCTCCGCCCGAGGCCCGCAGCCTGGGGATTCTGGGGAGCGGTGTGCAGGCGCGGTCGCATATTGCCGCGCTGCACACAGTCTGGCCCGCATTGCAGGAGATTCGCATCTGGAGCCGCACAGCGGCCAACGCACAGCGACTGGCCAGCAAATGCGGCGGGCGAGCGGTTGCAATCGATGAAGCGGCTGGCGCAGATGTGGTTTTGACTGCCACCAACTCACCTGTGCCGGTTCTCGAAGGCAACCTGCTTGGCCCCGATGCGCTGGTGCTGGCCGTGGGAGCCACCGGAGCGATGCTGCGAGAGCTGGATGATGAAGCGATGCTTTCAAGCGCGGTAATTGCCGAATCGCGCGCTGCAGTGGAACGGGAAGCCGGCGACGTGCGTCTCTCCGGCACAACGATCGAGGCTGAGATCGGCGAAATTCTCGATGGGACGATCAATGCGCCAAAGGGACGGCGGATCGTCTTCAAATCCGTCGGCATGGCGATAGAAGACCTGACCGCGGCGCGTCTGGTGTGGGAGGCGCGAGAGGCCTGCCCGGGCGACCCGTTGCTGTAAAATCTAGCTCAAGAGCTTCTGTTTATCGCAGTTTTCAGCGCCTCTGCTCAACACAGAGCAGGGCACAGTTATGTTCTGCGATCCCGGAATCATTCAACCTCATTCTTAACCAATCAACATAAGCCAAAGGAGACCTTCATGCTGAGCGTCAAAGAGAATTTTCCCGCCTTCAATCTAACTGCCGTAGTCGATTTGGACCTGAAGAAGGCTTTTCAGCCGATTACCGAAAACAGCTATCCCGGTAAGTGGAAGGTCTACTTCTTCTGGCCCAAGGACTTTACTTTTGTCTGCCCCACGGAGATTGCGGCCTTCGGCGATTTGAACAAGGAGTTCGCGGATCGCAACGCACAGGTGCTGGGCGGGAGCATCGACTCGGATTTCGTTCACTGGGCCTGGCGGAATGAGCAGCCCTCACTGAAGAATCTTCCCTTCCCCATGCTCGCGGATATCAAGCGCGAACTCTCCACGGCGCTGGGCATTCTGGACCCCGATGCGGGCGTCAGCCAGCGAGCCACTTACATCGTGGACCCGGAAAACATCATTCGTTTTGTTTACGTAACTGATCTTGCGGTAGGCCGCGATCCCAAGGAGGTTCTGCGCGTGCTGGATGCGCTGCAGACCGGCGAACTGACTCCGTGCGGCTGGACGCCGGGGCAGGAAACAATCACCGTTTAAGTCTGCACCTTGCAGATTCATCTCGGCTTTTCTTCCCTTGCGGCACACCAGAGTCGCAAGGGAAGAATTCAGTTGCCCATTCCCCGGGCGCTATACTTGATGCATACCTCTCCCGTCGCAGGCTCTGCGACACTGCTGCAATGCCGTACATCTTTCTCTTCTGCGGGGAAACAGCCGGAAATGATCTCATCCAGGCGTTGGCTTTATGCCCTTTGGCTGCTTTTAATCAGCGGGTTCGCACTTCTGCATGCCCATCACCTGCGCGCCGATTTCCCCAATCACACGCCGTGGATTGATGACTGGGCCAAATACACCGACGAGGGCTGGTATGGCAACGCCGCCATCCGCGCACATCTCACGGGCAACTGGTACCTGCCCGGAGACTTCAATCCCGCGCCGGCCGTGCCCGTCTGGCCGTTTCTGGAGTGGCTGCTCTTCTTCTTTACCGGCGTCACAGTGGAAGCTGCGCGCGGTGTTGCCGTCGGCTTTTACTTTGCCAATCTGGGATTGAGTTACCTGCTGCTGCGCACCCGGGGACCACGCTGGATGGCGCTGATGGCGCTGACGCTGCTGGTGACCAGTCCCTTTCTTTACTGCTTCAGCCGACTCGCGATTCTGGAACCGTTGCTGACTGCGCTGCTGCTGGCGGCGTTGAATCTTGCGGTCCGGCTGCCGGAACTGCGCAGGCCGCTGGCGGCTTCGGTATTAATTGGCCTGTTGTACACGCTGATGATGCTCACCAAGACGACGGCTGTCTTCCTTCTCCCAGCCATTGCCTGGGCCATGCTGCTGCCGCTGTGGAAAGAGCGCAGGCTCGCGATTCAGTGCTGCACCGCGGCAGTCACGGCCTTTGCTGCAATCTTCGGCGCATGGATGGCGCTCATTGCCAGCCGCGGGCTAATGGATGATTACCACTATCTCTTCTTCATCAACAAATACGTGAAGCCGCCGGAGTTCTATTGGCCGCTGTTGAGCCTTTGGTGGTCCTTCCACGGCGGTCTCTGGGTCGATCACATTTTGATTCCGATGGCCGGGCTGATTTTTCTGGCTGCGATTCTTTTGGGTACCGTGCAGGCTGTGCGCAAATTCCCCGCGGCAGCATGGGCGCGCAGACTTCTGCTCGATCCGGTCTTCGGCGCATCGGTGCTGGCTGTCGCCGGATACATCCTCTTCATGACCTATCAGAACCATCCGCAGCCGCGATATTTTGCGGTCGTGGCCTTTTTCAGCTTCTTTGTTGTTGCGCTGGGAGCCGGTTCTCTGCTGGCCGAGAATGGAAGGCTGCGCCAACTGGGCTGGGTGGTGGTTCTCTTTGCCGCTGTAGCCGTGGGCATCAATAGTGTCTGGACCTTGAGCTTTGCCGCCCATCCCGAGTACACCTTTGTCGATGCCGCCCAGCAGTTGACCCGCTATATCGATACCCATCCCAACGGCAACCGGCTTCTGGTCTCGATCAGCGGCGACGACATCACGCTGATCACGCATCTGCCCACGCTCTGCGACGACTTTGGCACGCCGACCACGCAGATGCCAGACCTGCCTGCCAAACTCGCCTATTACAAGCCCGGCTGGTGGGCCACCTGGAACGACATCGACCCCGGCACGCTCGAAGATCTGCACACCTACTACTCGCTGGAACAAGTCGCCAGCTTCAGAGCCTTCGACCACCCGGAGCGCAACACTCTGGTTCTCTTCAAGCTGCGCCCGCTGCCCAACTGGAAGGCCCGCGACATTGATGAGCAAAACATGCGCCAACCCCTGCCCGGTGACAAAATCGAGATTCCGGTGCAGTAATCGGCCCTGCGCTGGAGTCTCTGCTGTTCTGCCAATTTTGCCAGTCACAAATCCGGCTGCATCCGCACTCCACCATCCCCTGGCCCAATCAGGGAAGCGATGTGGCATTCTACTCATTCCAGGCCCGTTCCTCCCCCTGTGACACGAATCACTCGACAGTCTTCCCACCGGATGGTACGCTTCGATTGACTTTTTACCAGCGGCCGGAACGGTCCTGCAATCTAGAGCGCCGCTCCTGGCAGGCTTCAAACATTCTGACTTGGGAGGATTTGTGACTGCACAGTATTGGGTGGATTTCTTTCTGGCCGTAGGCGGGCTTTCGCTCGTTGCGGCTTTCTTTTTTGTGCGCCAGGTCATCGGCTCAGGAATTGGCGCTGCGGGCATGCAGAAACGACTCAGCGCCGCTTGGCAAAGCGCTGAGTCGTTTCTGGCGCGTCAGTACAAGACCGGCGCGGCTTTGATGGGTCTGTTCCTGCTTCCCGCATTCGCCGGCGCGCAGGAGTCCGCAGGCGGGGGCGAAGCCAGCCTCAAGCTGCCGGACCTGTCGACCGTAAGTCACTTCGGCTTCAGCGGACGCGCTCTTCTGCTGATCGGATTACTCTTCTGCGTCGGCGGCCTGTTGTTTGGCCTGACGATCTTTATGCAGTTGAAAAACATGCCGGTTCATAAATCGATGCGCGAGATGTCTGAGCTGATCTATGAGACCTGCAAAACCTATCTGATTACGCAGGGCAAGTTCATACTTCAGCTCTGGGTCTTTATCGCCATCATTATCTCGCTGTACTTCGGCTGGTTGGCTCCCGTGGGGAATGTTGCGGTAACCCTACCCATCATCCTGGGTTTCAGCTTGATCGGCATTGCGGGTAGCTACGGCGTGGCATGGTTCGGAATTCGCGTCAACACTTATGCCAACTCACGCGTGGCATTTGCCGGATTGAAGGGCAAGCCGTACCCGCTCTTTGCGATTCCGCTCAAGGCCGGCATGAGCGTCGGCATGATGCTGATCTCGGTCGAGCTGCTCATCATGCTCTGCATCCTTTTGTTCGTCCCGAAAGAATTCGCCGGTCCCTGCTTTATCGGCTTCGCGATTGGCGAGAGCCTGGGCGCAGCGGCGCTGCGTATTGCCGGCGGCATCTTCACCAAGATTGCCGATATTGGCGCCGATCTGATGAAGATCGTCTTCAAGATCAAGGAAGACGATGCGCGTAATCCTGGCGTCATCGCCGACTGCACGGGCGACAACGCGGGCGACTCGGTTGGGCCCAGCGCCGACGGCTTTGAAACCTACGGCGTCACCGGCGTGGCTCTGATCACCTTCATTCTGCTGGCCGTCAAGAGCCCGGCGACGCAGGCCGAATTGCTGGTCTGGATCTTCGTCATGCGCGTAGCGATGCTGATCTCCAGCTCAGCCGCCTACTTCCTCAATGGCTTTATCGCCAAGATGAAATACTCTAACTCCGACGAGATGGACTTTGAGGCGCCTTTGACCTCACTGGTCTGGATCACCTCCATCGTTTCCATCATCCTCACCTACATCGTCTCGTATCTGATGATCCCTACTCTCAACGGCGACCCAACGCTATGGTGGAAGCTGGCTTCGATCATCTCCTGCGGAACTCTGGCCGGCGCGCTCATCCCAGAACTGGTCAAGGTCTTCACGTCAACCAACTCGGCTCATGTACAGGAAGTCGTCACCTCCGCGAAGGAAGGCGGCGCTTCGCTGGGAATTTTGTCGGGCCTGGTGGCCGGCAACATGTCCGCTTATTGGCTGGGCTTGAGCATGGTTGCCCTGATGGGACTGGGCTACTATTTCAGCATGATGGGCGGATCGATGGATCTCATCATGCTCGCTCCCGCCGTCTTCGCCTTCGGTTTGGTCGCCTTCGGCTTCCTGGGCATGGGTCCGGTGACGATTGCCGTTGATTCCTACGGGCCTGTTACCGACAATGCTCAATCTGTTTATGAGCTCTCGCTGATCGAAGTCATTCCCGGTATCGAAGCGGAGTTGAAGAAGGACTTCGGCATCGATGCGAAGTTCGAGCGCGCCAAGTACCTGCTCGAAGCCAACGACGGAGCCGGCAATACCTTCAAGGCTACGGCCAAGCCGGTGCTGATCGGTACTGCCGTTGTGGGTGCAACCACCATGACCTTCTCGATCATCATGGCGCTGACCCACGGACTGACCATCAACGTAGAAAAGCTCTCTTTGCTGCATGCGCCCTTCATGCTCGGGCTGATCTGCGGCGGCGCGGTGATCTATTGGTTCACGGGCGCTTCCATGCAGGCGGTCACTACCGGCGCTTATCGAGCGGTCGAGTTCATCAAGAAGAACATCAAGCTGGAAGGTGTGGAGAAGGCTTCGGTCACCGACAGCAAAAAGGTGGTCGAGATCTGCACAAAGTACGCGCAGAAGGGGATGTTCAACATCTTCCTCGCCGTCTTCTTCGCCACGCTTTCGTTCGCGTTCATGGAGCCGTTCCTGTTTGTCGGCTATCTCTTCTCCCTGGCGATCTTCGGCCTCTACCAGGCGATCTTCATGGCCAATGCCGGCGGCGCCTGGGACAATGCCAAGAAGGTTGTCGAAGTTGACCTGAAACAAAAAGGAACCCCGCTGCACGACGCCACTGTGGTCGGAGACACGGTCGGCGATCCGTTCAAAGACACCTCGTCGGTGGCCATGAATCCGATCATCAAGTTTGCCACCTTGTTCGGATTGCTTGCTGTCGAGCTTGCGGTAACACTCACTGCGACCAACCCAGTGGTTGAGCATGTGCTGACCGTGGCATTCTTCCTGGTATCGATGTTCTTCGTGCACAGATCCTTCTACGGCATGAGGATTGAGACCAAGGCAAGCAACTGAGTCCTGTCTTTTAACGAAAGCATTCTTCCGGACCCTCGCTGCTTCGGCAGTGCGGGTCCGGAATCTTCAACAGAGATTGTCGGTAGGGCCAGATACCGATTGCCTGACCATTGAATACGGCCTGACCTGACCCTGTTTATTCCTATATTTATATTTCCCTCGTAACGCTCTCTCAAGACAACTCACTATTCGCATGAGCGCAGAATCAGCGGCACGTCCCCTGAGAGCCTTAAGGCTCTCCGCCGATCCCAGCTCCTTTGACGGCAAACCCGACTCAACCCACAAAAGGAGAATTGATTCCATGAAGAGCATCTACACAGCGATTCTTGCACTGTCTCTGGGAGCGCTCGGCAGCGTTTCCGCCCTGGCGCAGTACGGCAATGCGAACTACGGCACGGGGTCGCTTGCGTCCAACTCCAGTAACTACAACGCTGCGTTCGGTTTTTACGCGCTCACCTCCAACACCACCGGCGGCGAAAACATGGCCGTGGGAGCAGAGTCGCTCTACAACAACATCGGCGGCAGCAACAACACGGCTTCGGGAGCTTTCTCGCTCTTCGAAAACACTGCCGGCGACTACAACACGGCCACCGGTACTTACTCGCTTTACTACAACACCACCGGCGACAGCAACTTAGCCTATGGCATGTATTCGTTAGTCGAAAACACCAGCGGCAGCAACAACACAGCCTACGGCTATGGGTCGCTCTATTACAACACCACCGGCGGGTACAACACGGCTATCGGCCCATGGGCGCTCCAAACAAACACGACCGGGAGCAACAATATCGGCATTGGGACAGACGCCGGGTTGGACCTCGCCAGCAACGCCGGCTACAACATCGATATCGGCAATTACGGGACGTCAAGCGACAGCGGCGTTATCCGCATCGGGAACGGCAACCAGTCCGCTTTCTATGCCGCTGGAATCTATGGAACGGGGATCTCAGGCGGCGTTCCGGTTGTGGTGAACAGCAGCGGCCAACTAGGCATTGTCAGCTCGTCAATCCGCTTCAAGGAAGACGTTCACGACATGGCTGCCGCCAGCGATGGACTCATGCGGCTGCGCCCGGTGACTTATCGCTACAAACAGCCCTACGCAGACGGTTCAAAGCCGGTCGATTACGGTCTGATTGCCGAAGAGGTCGCCCAGGTCTATCCCGACCTAGTGGCAAGGGATGCGAGCGGGCAGATTCAGACCGTGCAATACCAGAAGCTGACTCCGATGCTGTTGAACGAGGTTCAGAAGGAACACAGCCTACTGGAAGAGCAGGAAAAAACCATTCAACTGCTGGAGAAGCGGCTTGCCGCATTAGAAGCAGAGCATCCTTCGGCGCTAGCCGACGCATCTCTCGCGAAGAAATAAGTCCAACTGGCCTCGGCGATTGATTTCGGTATTCAGCGCCGCCGGCAACAGTAAATCAGGCACTTTCAAATTTCAAGAAACGCCCATTGGTCCCGGGAATTTGTATGGGACCAATGGGCGTTTCTGTCACTGGATGCCCTTCGGCTTGGCTGCTATGATGAACAGCGCAATCAAAAACTCTGTTCAGATAATCTCTGCGAAGGATGCTGTGCGGCCACCCGCGCGGGCTGAGGACACAAAGATGCAGGTTCGTATAAAAATAAGCGCGGCGGTCACAGCCGCAGTTCTGGCTCTGCCTATGATGAGCGCGGCGCAGAAATTTCAGGAGCCGACCAAAGAAGAGCTGCAGATGACCTCGGACCCCAAGGCTCCCGGCGCGGCAGCAGTGTTTCTCAACCGCGAAGAATCAACGGACAACCGCAACCACTACGCAAGTTATTATGCGCGTATCAAGGTGCTTACCGAGTTAGGCAAGGAATGGTCCACCGTAGAAGTTCCCTACGTACCGGGATACACCGCTACCCCCATCATTGAAGGACGCACCATCCATTCCGACGGAACCGTGATTCCACTCACCGGCAAAGCTGAAGATATGCTGATCTTCAAAACAACGAGGAACAACGTCAAGCGTGCAGTCTTCAACCTGCCCAGCGTCGAAGTTGGCAGCATTCTCGAGTACAAGTGGACCCTACCAATGACCGGCGGAAAGGAGATTGGCAACATTGTTGAAGCTGAGGAAGGGTTCTATTCGTCCGCTCTCGCCAATAAGGTTCCTGAATGGGACGTACAACAGCTGATTTTTGTCCACAAGGAGCATTTCTATTACAACCCAATCTCAGACATTGAGGCCAATGTTCTGGGGAGCCAGATTTCTTATTACATCGACGGAGAATTGGCGAAATCTCTGATGTTTACTCAGCGCCTGCCCGCGGGCATCAAAGCAATCCGCAGCCCCAAGGGAGATTTCTCTTTGGAGATTCAGGATGTTCCCGCATTCCAGCATGAGGACGACGCACCTCCCGAGACAGGCCTGCATTATCAGGTGACCTTCTATTATTCGCCGTACATCTCCCCGGATGTCTATTGGGATAACGAGTCCCGGCGCTGGGCAAAACAGGTTGATGACTTTGCTAGCCAGAGTGAGGAGATCAAGAACGCCGCCAGCCAGATCACCGCTGGTGCGGATACTCCGGAAGCGAAAGCGCGCAAACTCTACGATGCGGTTCAGGCCCTCGACAACACCAACTTCACCCGCAACAAGACCGAATCAGAACGCAACCAACTGGGGCTGCGGAAACAATTGAAAAAGGCCGAGGATGTGTGGCGGGAGAAGGGTGGCTCCGGCAATGATCTCGCGACCCTCTATCTGGCGTTGGCCCGCGCCGCTGGACTCAGCGCCGATGGCATGAAAGTGGCTGACCGTGACCGGCGCATCTTCGATCCGAACTATCTCTCGCTCAGCCAGCTGGACTCCGTGCTTGTGGTGCTTCATATAGACGGCAAGGATATCTATCTCGACCCAGGCCAGAAGCTCTGCCCCTTCGGCCAGTTGCACTGGACGCATCTTCTGGTGGGTGGGATGGTGGAAAACAACAAATCGCCGCAATACACTCCGCAAAACGTGACCAAGGACGCCATCACCGCGCATACCGCTGACTTAACCATCGACGCGCAGGGGGGGATAACAGGGACCGCGAAGATTCTGATGAATGGCCCGGCTGCGCTCCACTGGCGGCAGCGCAACCTAACCACCGATCCAGACGAAGTGAAGAAAGAGTTCAAGGAATCGCTGCAGCAACTGCTGCCGCAGGGAGTCAGCGGCGAAGTCGCCAGCCTCGACAAGATGGATACATCTGAAGGCTTCGTCACTGTGACTGCCCAGCTCTCCGGCCAGTTGGGCAACCCAGCCGGAAAACGGCTCCTGCTGCCCGGCTTCTTTTTCTCAACCGGTGCAGGCAAACAGTTTGTCTCCGAGGAGAAGCGCGAAGCCGCTGTCGACCTCCATTATGCCGATCAGGCCATCGACAGCGTGGTTTATCATCTGCCTACTGGATTCACCGTAGAAAGCGCGCCGCAGCCAACTCAACTGCCCTGGCCAAATCATGCACAGTTGGTGGTGAAGACGACGCCTGGAACGAACAGCATTGAGATCAAGCACATCTATGCCCGTGCCTTCGTTCTGCTGGACCCGAAAGAGTATCCAGCTCTGCGGGATTACTACCAGAAACTCGCCGCCAACGATCAGCAGCAATTGGTGCTGATCGCGAATTAGCCATTTTAGCGTCATAACGCTTAAATGGCGACGTTTCCCACAAGGGAAGTCGGTCGAGGCGCGGCACTTTGTGCCTCAATTCACCCTTCCCCCGACCCTCTTTTCTCGCCCGATTCTGCCGATAAGCTGAATACCCACTGCTGAAGGCAGGCGCGAGCAAATGAAAAGCCTTTCCGAACCGGTCCAGCGCAAGGAAAAAACTCGCAGGTCCAGCGATTCCGGCCAATCATCGGGACCGTCTGGCGCTCTTGATCCGCTCACCGGCCTGCCCGACCGGCATACGCTGGTGGAACGCCTGCGCGAAGCGATTGCCGGAAGCAGCCAGAGTGGGGAACCATTTGCCGTGGTGTGCCTGGATCTGCATGGATTAAGAGTAATTAATGACCGTCACGGGTACGACGCCGGCGATCAGTTGCTTGTCTCCGCCGCACAGGCGCTGAAGCGGACCCTGCGCAAAGGCGATCTGCTGGTGCGCATCGGCGGCGATGAATTTGCCGCTGTACTGCATGTCCTGCCCAGCAACCTGCCCGCCGGTGAGTCGTTTATCTCTGTACTCACCCGGTTGCTCGATGCGGCTGCCGAGCCTGTACTGATCGGTGATTTTCCGTTGCAGCTCTCCGCCTCGATCGGCGTGGCCTTTTACCCGCAGGGCAACGAAGATGACGTTGACGCCGAGCAGTTGTTGCGCCAGGCCGGGCAGGCGATGCTAAAGGCCATGCGGGAGGGCAAGAACAACTATTGCTTTTTCAACTCAGCTTTGCCTGGCGCATTACAATCCGCCGAGTCCGCTCACGAGCCGCTGACCCGGATTCGGCAGGCGCTTGCTGCCGGCGAACTCGTACTGTATTACCAACCCAAGGTCAATATGGCCACCGGCAAAGTGATCGGCGCGGAAGCTCTGATCCGCTGGCTTCACCCGGAGCGCGGCCTGATTTCGCCTACGGAGTTTCTGCCCTTGATTGAAAACCACCCATTGGCAGTCGCGGTCGGCGAGTGGGTCATTGCCTCGGCGCTTGAGCAGATGGAAAATTGGCTGCAAGCAGGCCTGGTAATTCCCGTCAGTGTGAATGTAAGCGCCCGCCAGTTACAGCAGGATAACTTCCTTGATCGCCTGAGAGAGATGCTGGCAGAGCATCCGCTGGTCAAGCCCTTCAGCCTGGAACTGGAGATTCTGGAGACCAGTGCGCTGGCAGATATTGCCCAGTTGTCTAAGCTGCTGGCCAGTTGCGGCGCGATCGGAGTTTCAATTGCGCTGGATGATTTTGGCAATGGCAACGCGTCGCTGAACGATCTGCGGAAGCTGCCCGCCAGCGTCTTCAAGATTGACCCCAGCTTTGTGCTGCATATTGTTGATAATCAGGAAGATGTGGAGTACCTCGAAGGGGTGCTGGGGCTGGCCAGCGCCTTCAAGCGCCAGTCCATAGCCGAAGGAGTTGAGAGCGTGGACCACGGGCTGATGCTGCTGCGGCTGGGCTGCGAACTGGGTCAGGGTTATGGCATTTCGCCGCCAATGAAGGCAGAGGAGTTTCCCGGATGGGTAGCAGCCTGGAAGCCTGATCCCCGCTGGGCACGGGCGCTCTCCGTCAGCGTGGATGACCGCCTGATACAGGACGCCGGGGACGAGCATCGCACCTGGGTCGCGGCGATTGAGGCCTTCGTCAAGGGAGAGAGCGAGAGCGCGCCGCGGCAGACGCGGCACCAGTGCCGGCTGGGCGCATGGCTCGATGCCGAGGGACAGGCCGGACGCAACTCGCAACCGGCCTTTCAGGCATTGATGGCCGCGCACTTGCGCATTCATGCCTTGGCCGCTGGATTGGTGAAATTGCAGGCACAGGGCAAGAGCAGCGAAGGCCTCACCCAGTTGCACACGATGTTAGACAAGCTGCTGGAAGCCTTGCAGGAATTCCGGCTGAAGGGATAAGCGCCTATTTCCCAATTGGCTGGCCTGGCTCGTCTTTGAGATAGGCCGCGCTGAGGGTACCCTTCTTTTGCGCCACAGGAAGCAGAGTAGGATAGAACTGCACAAAAGTGGTGTCCACTGCTCCGTGGGCGAGATGGCAGGTGTAGCAGGGTGCCTTTTCTGGGATCAGCGTGCCGTTTCCTGCCGGCGAATCGAAATCAAAAAATGCCCACTTGCCGGAAAACCGGGATTCATCTTTTACATGGACCTCAAAACCCATGATCTGAGTTCCCTGATAGTGTCCTTGCAGGTTGATGGAGCCTCTGTCGCGGGCCTCGCGCACCTCGAGCACCATCACGGTCTTGTCCGGCCAGGAGCCGGTCTGCAAAAAACTCGCGTAGGCCTCGGGATTGACAAAGACATTGTCAAACATCGAGTGATCTTTCATCTCGGCGGTCTTCGGGGCATAGCTCATATCGATGCCGGTGCTGAGATACACCCACTCGCGATAGTGGGTTGGCGGCAGCAGATTGCCGTCCTTGTCATAGGCGGGCGCATTGCCGGATGCAGCATGAACGGCCTTTGGCGAATCAGCAACGAGGGTAAAAGCGAGCACACCAATCAGCAGGCACACCGCCGACGTAGCAATAAGAGATTTGGGGAACACGGGAACCTCCGATGATTCTAATTACGGAACGAATCGATCAGATGTTCAGTGTATCTTGCTGCCAACATCCAATTTTGATGGAAAGTTTAAAAAACCTTCAACCGGATGACGAGGTATTTCTTGGGGTCTTCGCGGATACTCTTCACCAGTTGATGTGTCTGATCGAGGGTTTGGTCGGCGTGGTCGTAGAGAGAGCGGTTCTGCACCAACTGGCCCAGCGATCCTTTGCCTTCGTCAACTGTTTTGAGAATTGAATCCAGGCGCGTGATCGTGTCATCGAGCTTCTGCGCGAAGGCCGGGTCTTTGGCGACCTTGCCCAGCGAGCCGTGACCTGCGTTGATCTCGGCGGCAAGTTGATTCATATTGGCCGTGGCGGCATTCAGGTTGTTATACAGCGAGTCGTCCTTGAGAAGCTTTCCAGCGGTCCCTTGTCCCTCGCTCAGCGCGGTGGTGATTTTGTCGAGCTTATCGATAGCGTCATTGGCGCGGGTGTAGAGCGTGTCGTCGTTAGCCAGCTTGCCCAGCGTTCCCTGGCCGTTGGCGATGGCTGCGGTCACTGTCTCCAGATTGGTCGCGATGCTGACGATCTTCTTGCCTAGCACCGGATCGTTCACCAGTTCCCCAATGGTTCCTTTTTGGGTGTTGAGTGAATCGACCAGCGTCTCTACCTTCACCAGCAGCTTGTTGACCTCCTCAATGGATACATTGCTGCTGCGGATTACGTCTTGAATGCTGGGCGAACCGGTGGCCTTCAACTCGGCATCGTTCACCGGAGGCGGACCGCTGGCATGTGCAGAGCTGATATCTACGTAGCTGTCTCCCAACACGCCTGCCTGGGCAATCACCGTCGTCGAATCGCTATGCAGATCCTTCGCCCACTCATGGCCCACGCGCATTGTCACCTCAACCGGCGTGGGATTCCGATTGGGCACCACGCGCACATGGATCACGTTGCCGATGGTCACGCCTTCCAGTGTGACCGGCGCACCATCCTTGAGTCCCGCGGCGTTGGCAAAGTAAGAACGGAGCAGAAGTTTGGGGGCAAACGGGCCGCCGGAGGTGCCGGACATGAGGAAAATAAGGATAATCAGCACGGCAAGGGCTACCGACACCAACGCTCCAACTCTCAGTTGCGACCACTGAATCTCTTTGCGGCTTGGCACGTTATTCCTCTGAAATCGGGCAGTTTGAACAGATGAACGTCGGGAGTTTTTCCGGCGTGGGGCGCGCCGGTCCCCTAAAAAGATGAGGATAACAGACCAGGCGGCCTGCTATCCGCCGTCTTCGAGAACTACGCTGGCCATTGCCAGTTCCGTGGTGTGGGTAATGGAGAGCGCGGCGCGGGCAGCCCCAATGCGGGCAGCGATCTGAGCGGCGCGTCCGTGGAACGCAATTGTGGGACGTCCGCTGGGTTCGCGGACTACTTCAATCTCCAACCAGCTGACCCCGTGACTGATGCCGGTACCGAGCGCTTTGGCTCCGGCCTCCTTGGCGGCAAAGCGAGCGGCAAAGCTCTCTGCGGAGTTGCGTTTACGCAGGCAATAGGCCTGCTCGCCGGAAGTATAAATGCGGTCGAGAAACCGCGCCCCGTAGCGGTCAATGGACTGCCCGATGCGCCCGATCTCCGCCAGATCAATGCCCGAACCGATGATCATATCGTCAAGGCTAAATGATTTCGCGGCGATCTGCCCGACTGCAATTCCGCAGGATCAAATTACCAGCGAATGCCACGGAAGCCTCCCCGAACAGGCGGTTGTGTCAAAGAAAGGCAAGGACCGTTCGAGAGCCGCACAGCCGTCAAGCTCTACAGGCGGACTCCGATAAAACCCGCGTGAGGCAAAACGTGCCGCAGCTAATGGAAGCAGGACAATCGATCACTATCCCGTGGGCCATGCAGATGAAGGCTATCTCGATTGAGGAGCCGACACGGCTGGTACAAACATTAACTGGAGCAATTCTCGGCTGCGGCGGCTGGGTGCTGAGCCGCGGCGCCAACGATCAAGGCTCCATCAGCATGCTTTTTGAGTTTGAGCGCCAAGCCTGCGTTGACATTTACAGCGTGATGATTGCCGCCGGACTCGAGCTCAGCCAAAACGGCCATGTGCGCTTCACCGAACTCTGCCAATGTACTCGCAACCAGACCCAGGATTGCGGCTCGGAGATTGCCAGCATCGATCTGGAGATTCAGACTTTCCCGGTGGAGATGACCCAGAGTTCCCGCCCGCCAGAGCTGGCGTAACGGTTTTCATTCCACCAGATCGCGGCTTCGCGACTGTAGGGTTCCGGAAGTCGTCAAGAGGAAGACCGCCCGCTTCGCCAACACCGCAGCCCCTGAGACTACTGAATTCGTGATTCCTGATCGCAGAATTCAGCGATAACTTCGATCAATCCGAGAATGTGTAAGTTAAACTCCGCCAATTCTTCCGCCGGAATACAATATTCACGGTGAACCCGCGTTCCCGCAGTCTGTACGGAGAACTGCGCGAGATACTCCGTCTCAACCTGGAAGCGCAAAACATAACCGATCCCACCATCCCGCGTATTCCAGTCGCGCGCGATCTGCGTTGCATAGCTTTCTTCCAGAATCGGATAAAAAATCGGCTGCTCGGCAGACGCGGCGGAAAAGACCTCCATCCGCTCACAGCAATTAACGCTAATTCGTTTTCGCCAGTTGGGCGATAAAGGGTTGTGCCGGGCATGAATTCTCCCTATTCCTAAGATAACCCGTCTATAAACAGAGATTGGCCGCACAAAAAAGTAGATTTATTTGGCTCTCATTAAGCTCGTCCCAGCTAGTGGGAAAAGCTGACTTTTCGCCCCTCAAGAAATCCCTCATAAAATCCGAAAAATAATGTTTGACTCTGACCCAACGTCATACCTGAGCATATCGCTAGAGGGACGGAAGTGAGCAATCTCTACAAAATCCATGCATTCGCAGAACTCTCCGGCGTCACGGTCAAGGCTCTGCATCATTACGACCGGCTGGGCTTGCTGAAGCCTCAGCGAACGGCATCCGGATACCGGCTCTATTCCGAGCGCGATCTGGAGCGGCTAGAGCAGATCGTCGCGCTCAAGTTTCTTGGATTCCCTCTAAAGCAAATCAAAGTAGTCCTGACGCGAACCGCACTTGAGTTGCCGGATGCGCTGCGGGTTCAGCGCAGAATTCTGGCGGAAAAACAAACGCTGCTGGCTCGCGCGATGCGCGCGATTCAGGAGGCGGAAGCGGCATTAGCGAGCGGCAAGCCCCCCGATCTCGCAATGCTGAAACGGCTGATTGAGGGGATTGAGATGCAGGACAACACGGAAGGAATGAAGAAGTACTACAGCGAAGCTGCTTTGCTCAAATTGCAAAGCAGTGAGTTCGACGAGCGGATGCGGGAGTGGAAGGAGCTTTACGGCGAGTTGGAAGCCGCGCTCGGTGAAGACCCCGAATCTGAAAGAGTGCAGGCATTAGCAGCTCGTTGGATGGAGTTGTCGCGACGAACGTCCAGCGCGGATGCCGAGATACGCAAGGGGATGCTGAACGCATGGGCCGATCATGGAAACTGGCCCGCTGAGATAGGGCAAGGCAGCGGGGTACACCACCCGGAGCAGATTGCCGCCTTTATTGCGAAGGCGGTCTCAGCGCACAGAAAGAAATATTACAGTGATGAAGCCTGGGCGCAGTTCAACTCGCGCTCCACTGCGGAGAATGCGCAACTCGATGTTGCCTGGCATCGGCTGTTCGTTGAAGTGGACGCGGCGCTTGACGAAGACCCCGCCAGCGAGCGCGCACAGGCCCTGTGTGTCCGTTGGACGGCTTTGTCTGAGCAATCAATGGGCGACACGCCGGAGATGAGGGAGGGCGCAATAAAGGCCTGGGCTGACCGCGAGAACTGGCCAGCGATGTTGCAGCCCGAGAGTCCTTCCTACCGCCGTGAAGAGGTGGTGGCGTTCATCAAGCGCGCTTATGTGGAGCGGACGAAGAAGGCGTGGCGGGTGGAGCACGGGGGGCGGGTGCAATAGCGGCTCAGCCTGCCTCGACCAGGCCATAGCGGCGCTGCCAGGCATCTTTGAGCCGCGCCCAGACGCGTTCGCGCTCGGTCTCGGTGATTGCAGGATCGGCTGTGTTGGCAAAGCGCGCGGCCTCCATTTTTGCAACTTCAAGCAGCTTGCGGTCGCGCAGTAAATTGGCCACGCGAAAATCCGGCAAACCGGCCTGGCGGGTTCCAAAGAACTCGCCGGGACCGCGCATGGATAAGTCGAGTTCGGCAAGCTCGAAACCGTCTTGAGAGCGCACCATCGCGCTGAGCCGCTCGTCGCCGAGTGGAGAAACGCGCGGGCCGGTGATCAGCACGCAGTAGCTCTTCGCCGCGCCACGGCCAACGCGCCCGCGCAACTGATGCAACTGGGCGAGACCGAAGCGCTCCGCGTGTTCGACGACCATTACGGTTGCATTCGGCACATCTACGCCGACTTCAATCACCGTCGTCGCCACCAGCACATCGATCTCGCCACGCTGGAAGCGCCGCATGATGATCTCTTTGTCGTCAGCATCCATGCGACCATGCAGCAAGGCGACGCGCAGGCCGGCGAGTGGGCCTTTACTGAGCTTTTCATGCATTTCGACGGCAGACTTGAGTCCTGATTTTGCGCCGGGATTGGCCTCAATGACGGTCTTCGGAAACAGCTCCGCTGCTTTACCTTTCCTAGCCGATTTGATGGGTGGCCCAGAGCCTGTCCTGAGCTTGTCGAAGGATCTCGATTTTGAGACCTGGGAAGCAACCCTGTCCGCCGCCGCATCGTTCTGAATTTCGCTCTCATCCGATGGGAAATCCAACTCCGGTTGGTCGTCTTTCGTCCCTTCGATGACCGGATAAACGATATACGCCTGACGGCCCTTCCCGACCTGCGTGCGCACAAACTCCCAGACCTCCGGTGACTGCTCTTCGCGGACGCGCCGAGTAACAATCGGCGTTCGTCCCGGCGGCAACTCGTCCAGCACACTGATGTCGAGATCGCCGTAGAGCGAGAGGGCCAGCGTGCGCGGAATCGGCGTCGCAGTCATTACCAGCACATCCGGCTCCGCCTGATTCGGCTTCTTCATCAGCTTGAAGCGCTGCATTACGCCGAAGCGGTGCTGCTCGTCAACGACGACTAGGCCCAGCTTGTCGAATTCGACTTTTTCTTCTATCAGAGCGTGAGTGCCGATGACCAGTTGCGCCTCGCCGCGATTGATCTGCCCGCGGGTGCGGCGCTTGCGGTCTTCGTCGAGGCCGCCGGTAAGCAGCACGATGCGCGGGTTGCGGGTGGATTTTTCGAGCAGCTTGCGCGCAGCGAGGAAATGCTGCGTGGCCAGAATCTCCGTCGGAGCCATCAGCGCGGCCTGGTAGCCGTTCTCCATCGCCACCAGCATCGCTTGCAGGGCCACAATCGTCTTGCCGGAGCCAACATCGCCTTGCAGCAGCCGGCGCATTGGGCAAGGCTCGCGCATGTCGGCCACAATCTCACCCAGCGCGCGCTTCTGTGCCTTGGTCGGATGAAAGGGCAGCACCTCGCGCAGCGCCTCGCGTACATTGTCGCCAGTGGTAAAACTGATGCCGACGCGGTCGCGCATCCGGCGACGCTTGAGTTCAAGACCGAGTTCAAGATAGAAAAGCTCTTCAAAGATCAGACGGCGATGGGCGGGCGTGGCGGCGGCTAGCAACTCGGCAAAGGGCGTGCCTTCCGGCGGAAAATGCGCCTCGCGGAAGGCCGCCAAGCGGTCGGGCAGGCCGAGGCGCTGAAGGATTTCTCTGGGCAGGGATTCCGGTGTCCCGCCCGCCAGCCCTTCGAGCAGATGAAAAATCACCTTTCGCTGCCAGCGCGAAGCCAGGCGCGCGCCGCCCAACGACTCGTAAACCGGCGTAATGCGGCCCACTTCGAGGAGCCGCGTTTCGGCGTCGTCCGAGGCGTCGGGCAGCAGCTCAAACTGCGGCTGAATCATCTTGAAGTTGCTCGACGAGCGCGACGGTTCAACCTTGCCGTAGACGGCGACGGTTTGCCCGGCATGGAATTTGCCTTCGAGGTAGCTGCCGTTGAACCAGACGCACTTGAGGGCGCAGCGCCCCTGGCCCACGGTCAGCTCAAAGATAGGCGCTTTGCGGGTGCGCAACAGGGCCGAGCCGCGCACCTCGGCAATCACCGAGGCCATCTCGCCGGTTTTCAGCTCGTCCAGCGAGCGCGGGTTCTGGCGGTCTTCGTAGCGGAAAGGCAGGTGGTAGAGCAGGTCTTCGGCGGTAACGATGCCTTTGGCGGCCAGCATCTCGGCGAGGCGCGGGCCTACGCCTTTCAGATACATTGCCGGGGTGTCGAGCGAGGCCACTCTTGGATGCTAAATGGAGAGGCGGGTGAGGTCGAGTGGAAGGGTATCAGGCAGAATCCGGCTTAGGGTCTCCCTGCAGGTCACGCAGAAGCTTGTCAAAGGCGAGTTGGTACGAGTCGTTGTCCTTCCAGTTGCTGAAATCGGGGATGTGGTACTCGCGAATCTCACGGGCGGAATCTTTACCAATGTCGGAGTCGAAATACTCCCATTTCTTTATCGTTTCTATATCACAAAGGCGAATGGGAAAGAGAATTTGCCTCTTCCCTTCAACCTCCCGTTTACGAGCTTTGGCGATTTCGGATTTTACCCACTCGCTTGCCATACTGGCAGAAGAGAGAATCAATAGCAGCTTGTCCTGCGCTTGGATGGCCCTCTCAATCTGTTCGTGGACTTTTTTCCCGCCACGCATATCGTGGTCGTCTTTCCAGCAGCGGACACCTTTAGCTTGCAAGTGAGTGTGGAGTTGGTCCGCAAATTCCTTATCTTTCGTCGAATAGCTGATGAACAGCGAATAGAACTCGATGCCCGTAAAAGCCATTGAAGCCACGAATTCGATAAATTTCTCCGGCACGCCTGCTCCACGCAAAAAAGCTTGTTGAATCGGACTCTTTGATTTGTAAATCGTGTCGATGTCGATGCTGGAAGGACCGATATGCTTTAAGGTATCTAGTCCCTTGACCCCACTGAGATTTACATTGCAAAAAGTCGTGAACCCAACTCGCGCCAATGTGAGGTTTGCTCCATTGAGGTCGGCACCCGTAAGATCCGCCCTTGCGAGATCCGTCAGTCTCAGGTTGGCTAAGCCGAAGTATGTACGCGAGAGATTAGCTCTGTAAAGGGTTGCGGCCCTAAGGTCCACCTCTCCGAGGCTTGCTCCGTTGAGATTTGCTCCTCTAAGCTTCGCACCGATTAGGCAAGCATTGCGGAGATCTGTGAAGCTAAGGTTTGCCTCATTAAGATCTGCCTCGACGAGGTCTGCATAGACGAGGCCTGGTGTAACCTTGGGGTTCTTCTTCCGCCAGTGGTTCCAAGCCTCGACGCCTTTTTTCAGAATGGCAAGATGTTCGGGATTGGCCATAAGGAATTATGCCAGCGTCGGGCGGGTGTGCTGGGAAGTTTTTCGTGGACCATACGGAAACGCAGGTCCTTCGCTACGCTCAGGATGACAGCAGATAAATGAGCGAGTTTTTGGTGACGATTCTTACGCCTGCGCAACTTACATCTGCAGCAACGCCTGCCGCGCGGAGCGGACTTCTGCGGCGAGAACCTGCAAAATCTTCACCGAAAGCAGCGGCTCGGCCTGCATCAGGTCGAAGAAATCGATGCGCTTGACGAAGCCGATCTTGGCGCCTTTGCGGGCGGTGGCCGAGAGCGTGTACGGTTCGCCGCCGATCAGTCCAGGCAGGCCGAGGAGCGAGCCGCCCAACGGCTCGACGCGCAGGACTACCTCGCCGCCCGCTGCTTCCATCGTCAGCTCGGCGTCACCCTTTTTGTGGATGATGAAGAGGCCGAGGGGCAACTCGCCCTGGCGGAAGAGAACCCGGCTTTGCTCGCAGGCAAGAGGCTCGGAACGGGTATTGAGCGCCGCGACCAGATCCGGGTCGGCTACGAATGAGGATGTATCGAGTTCCACGGAATCTCCCTGCCTTGAGGCCTGGAAATCGCAACCGGCGGGAGGCAGCAATCTCGAAGACGATCAATGTTCACAAAGAGGATTTCATTCTTCTAATCCCACATTCTGTGATGTAGGTCACCTGGAGATGTTCAGGGCCGGCTACAGGCACGGCCCACACGGCTTAAACTCTCATCGAAACGGTTTTAATAAGGCAACCTGGAGTGATTTGAATCACTCCAGGCAAGCCTGCCCCTCAAGATTGCTGCAGGAAGTAAGCGTCTACGGCGCGCATCAGCGAGATGTGGTCGAGGATCGGCGGCCGGTCTTCGTAGCGGGCGGCCCAGGTGATCTGGTTAATGATGTCGCGCGGATAGCAGGAGCGAAGTTCCTGCTTGAGGAAGGTGCGGATGAAGCGAATCAGCTCGTTGCAGATGGCCTCGTTGAACTCGATTCCCTTTTCAACCGCATAGCGGCGGAAGATCTCGCGGAACTGCTTTTCGGAGACCTCGCCGATCTTGATCTTGGTTTGAATGCGGCGCAAGAAAGCGGCGTCAACCAGTTGCGCGGGGTCCATGTTGGAGGCGAAAACCACCAGCATCTCGAAGGGAATCTCGATCTTGCGCCCGCCGGCCATGGCCAGAAAATCGATGCGCCGGTCCAGGGGAACGACCCAGCGGTTGAGCAGTTCGTCGGGGCGGATGCGCTGGCGTCCGAAGTCGTCGATGATGAGAACGCCGTTGTTGGCCTTCATCTGCGCCGGACCTACGTAAAATTTGGTGATCGGATTGTATTGCAGGTCGAGCATCTCGACGGTCAACTCGCCGCCGACCAGGACCGTGGGCCGTCCGCAACGCACCCAGCGCTCATCCCGAATTTCAGCCTTTTGATTTTCAACCGGCCTGTGAATCACCGGGTCGAAGATGGTGATGATCTGGCCATCCACCTCGATGGCATAGGGAATCCAGACATCGTCTTCGGCGAGCACGCGCGAAAGCGTCTCAGCAACCGTTGTCTTGCCGACTCCCGGAGGCCCGTAGAGAAAGACCGAGGAACCGGAGTTGAGCGCGGTGCCGAACTGCCAGAGCATTTTTTCGTCGACAACCAGATGGGCAAAGGCGCGTTCTACGTCGGCGGCGTGGACCACGACATTGCGCACGCTCTGCTTGCGTACCTGCGCCACATAACTTTCGAGCGGCACAGGCGCCGCGCCGGTGTAGTGGCTGTGGGAGAGCAGTTCCATCGCGCGCGTTCTGCCCTGCGAGGTGATGGAAATATGCGGCACATTGCCCACCATGCCGTTGACTTGGCAAAGAACCTCGTTGCGCATGCGCAGAAAGAGTTCAGTCGCGACCTCATAGCTGAGGTGGGTTTTTTCGGCAAGATCTAGCACCGAGGAAGCGCCCGCCAAATAGAGCGTCTTTACCGCAAGGTCTTCCAGAACCGCCGGGCGTACGCCGGTTTCAGGGATGGTGCGGGGCCGCTGTTCCGGTCCGCTCATTGACGCTGATTTGGTAAAACTCAGAATATCTAGTGTTTCTTCCATCGGCTAACTCCGCTGACTGTTTGAAATATACCGCGTCTGCGCCCCCTGAGTCACCGTTTGAGGCGGAATAAGACTCAGGGCGCCATCCGGCAATACCCCCCGGCCGCCAGAAACCGGTAAACTGGCAGCGGGAGATTCAATGCCAGTCGTCGAACTCGAGGCCGTTAACAAGGCCTATGAAACCAAGGTCGCGGTCAGTAACCTGAGCCTGTCGATTGACGCCGGTCAGATGTTTGGCCTGCTGGGGCCGAACGGTGCCGGAAAGACCAGCTCCATCCGCATGATGATGGGCATAACGGTCCCGGATTCGGGCCGTATCTCTCTCTTTGGCAAGCCTTTCGAGCGCCAGAGCCTGGAGCGGGTCGGCTACCTGCCCGAGGAGCGGGGCCTCTACAAGAAGATGAAAGTGGCGGAGCAACTGGTCTTCTTCGGGCAGTTGCACGGGCTGAGCGCTCCCGAAGCGGAGAAGCGTGCCCGCGCCTGGGCAGAACGGCTGGAGATTGCCGGCTCGCTCGAAAAGAAAACCGAAGAACTCTCCAAGGGAATGCAGCAAAAGATTCAATTCATCGCTTCCCTGCTGCACGATCCGGGACTGATCGTGATGGATGAGCCATTTTCGGGCCTTGATCCGGTAAACGCGGCACTGCTGGAGCGGACGCTGCTGGAACTGAAGGATCAAGGCAAGGCGATTCTCTTTTCCACGCATCGCATGGACCAGGTGGAGAAGCTCTGCGACTCGATCTGCCTGGTGAACCAGGGAAAAGCCGTGCTGGCTGGGAACCTGCGCGACATCAAAGCCGGTTATGAGCGCAACCGGGTGATTGTGGAATTCGCCGGGAGCGCGGAGTTTTTGAAAAGCGCGGAGATCGCCGAAGCGAAAAATTTCTCGGGCCACGCCGAGATCAAGCTCAAGCCCCACGGCGACGCACAGAAACTGCTGCATGAGGCGGCAGCCGCGTCGACGATTTATCGCTTTGAACTGGTTGAGCCGTCACTTGAAGAGATTTTTATCCAGACTGTGGGAGGCAAAGCCGATGCGTAACATGATTCTGATTGCCAAGCGCGAGTATCTGGAGCAGGTGCGCGGTCGTTCCTTCCGTCTTTCGACGATCCTGTTGCCGCTGGTATTTGGCGGAATGATCTATGCAGGCTCGATGACAGAGACCCACTCGATTGGCGGCAAGCATCTGGCAATTGCGGCAGCCAGCCCGGAACTGGCCAACGATGTGCGCCGTTCGCTGGTCAATGATGGGGATGCGCAGTTCATCGTGGACGTGATTGCACCTGCCGGCGCGCAGGATCGCGAGACGCTGCTCGAGCGGGTACAAAGCAAGGCGCTCGACGGGCTGCTCAATATTGAAACCTCTCCCGCCGGAGTTACCTCCGCGACTTACACCTCGCAATCCTCCAGCGACCTGATAATCAAGGACAAGCTGCAGACCGCGTTGAATCAGGGACTGGTGAATCAGCGGCTGATAGCCGGCGGCATGAAGCAATCCGATGCCGACACGTTGCTCAAAGATGTTGTGATCGATACTGAGCGGATCAACAGCAAAGGCAATGTGGCGAAGACCAATGGCCGCGCCGCGCTGAACAAGAGCATGGGCATGGCCTTTCTGCTCACCATGACCACTCTCTTCTATGGCCTGAACATGGCTCGGTCCATCATTGACGAAAAAACCTCACGCATCTTTGAAGTCATGCTGGCAGTGGCGCGCGCCGACGACCTGCTGACCGGCAAGCTGCTCGGCGCGGGTGCCGTTGGCCTCACGCAGATTGGCATCTGGGTGCTGGCCGCGGCGTTGCTGGCAGGCTCCACGCTGGCTGGGCCGTTGCTGGCTGGCCAATTCTCGCTGCACTTGTCGTGGATGGAGGCGGTGCTCTTCCCGCTTTACTTTGTTCTCGGATTCTTTCTCTACAGCGCGCTCTTCTCAGGCCTGGCCGCAACCTGCGAGACTGCGCAGGAGCTGCAAATGTATATGCCGCTGGCTGCCGCTCCAGTGTGGCTCAGCTTCGGGCTGGTTCCGTTGCTGCTCAGCGACTCAAATTCTATTTGGGGTGTGGCCGCCTCGTTGTTTCCGCCCACTGCGCCCTTCGTGATGATGATGCGCATGGGCCTGGGGACGGTGCCGCCCTGGCAGTTTGCGGCATCGATTGCACTGATGCTCGTCAGCGTCTGGGCCGTGCTCTGGTTCTCCTCACGTCTCTATCGCGTGGGAATTCTGATGTACGGAAAACGCGCCACGCTGCCAGAGATCCTGCGCTGGCTGCGCTATAGTTCATAGCCACCTGCGGTGGGGCCGCCTTCGGGGTGGCCCGCGCCGTGAGAACAGCGCGGGAGACGGCTTGGGTCACTCCGCTAAAATCAACAAAGTGACCACGGAAGCCAGCCCTCGATTTACCTTCACACAGCGCATCGTGCTCGCGGTTGTTCCACGTATCGTCTGGGCGCTATTGTGGGTCGTCGGACGCACCTGGCGCTTTGAAGTGATTGCGGTGGATGGAGTGACGCCGGTTCTCTTCGGCGAGAGACCAGGGCCGGAGATTTACTGCTTCTGGCATCAGTGCGTGTTTCCCTGCACAATCTACTTTCGTCACTCTCTCGCGACGATTCTCATCAGCCGCAGCTTTGACGGCGAGCTGATTACGCGCATCCTCAACCTCTTCGGCTTCGGTGCCGTGCGCGGTTCCAGTTCACGCGGCGGGCGCGAAGGACTGCTGGGACTCAAGCACGTCCTCGACAACGGCCGGACTGCTATCTTTACCGCTGACGGGCCGCGCGGGCCGATCTACCAAACCAAGATGGGACCCATCAAGCTGGCGCAGATGACCGGTGCGCCGATCGGCGCATTTCATCTGGAGCCGGAGCGGGCGTGGGTCTTGCGCTCCTGGGATCGCTTCCTGATTCCCAAACCGTTTACGCGCATCGCCGTCAGTTGGGCGCAATGGACGCATGTTGCCGCCGATCTTGCCGCTGATGAATTCGAATCCAAACGCGCAGAGCTGAACGCGAATATCGAGAACGCCCGTCTGCGCGCATTGGCACATTTCAGCAAGGCCGATATGCCGATTACGAATCCGACGGAGAAAGCGAGATGACCGGCCAGCGCGTCGCCGATTATGATTTTGATCTGCCCCCGGAGTTGATTGCACAGTCGCCTCCCGAGCAGCGCGGACTGAGCCGCATGCTGGCAATGGACCGTTCCTCGGGAGCCTTGCGAGACTTGCAGTTCTATGACTTTCCATCACTGCTTCGGTCCGGCGATCTGCTGGTCCTCAACGACAGCCGCGTGATTCCCGCGCGGCTCTACGCACGCCGCACAACAGTGCGCGACCGGCAGGAATCTACAGCGCTCATTGAAGTCCTGCTTACCGAACCCGCCGGAGAAAATCGTTGGCGCGCGCTCGTAAAGCCAGGGAAAAGGGTCGCTGTCGGGGAGCGGCTGACTTTTTCTTCTTCCGCTGGAGCAATCGAACTGGAAGCTGAAGTACTGGATCGCGGAGAATTCGGCGAGCGGCTGATTGAGTTCACCCCTGTTGCAGATTTCTTTGCGGCCATTGATCTCATCGGTCACATGCCGCTTCCCCCGTACATTCACCGCGAGGATGCGGAGACAGATCGCGAACGCTACCAGACAGTTTTCTCCCGCGACCGAGGCTCGGTGGCGGCGCCGACCGCAGGCTTGCACTTTACGCCGGAGATACTGGATGCGATCACCGCACGCGAAGTGGAGATCGCACGTATCACGCTACACGTCGGCCTGGGAACCTTCGCGCCGCTGCGCGTGGAAAGCCTGGCAGAGGTAAGGCTGCATCGCGAACGATACACGCTGAGCGCGGAAACGGCTGAGGCAATCAATCGAGCCGTCAGCGAGGGCCGCCGCATTGTCGCCGCCGGCACGACAGTCGTACGCACCCTCGAACATTGTGCACAACAGGCAAAAGGCTGCCCTCTGCAAGACCACTCCGGTGAAACACAGATCTTCATCTCGCCAGGATTTCAATTCCGGCTAGTCGGCGCGCTGCTCACCAACTTTCATCTGCCGCAATCGAGTTTGCTGATGCTGGTGAGCGCCTTTGCCGGACGCGAACCGGTTCTAGCTGCCTACTGTCATGCTGTTGAGCAGAAATACCGGTTTTTCAGCTATGGCGACTGCATGTTTATATCCTGAATCTGGGGAGCAATGCTATAGTCCGCCCAAGTAGAAACAGAAATACTGTATTCAGTTGAATGCTGTTCTGGAGCGCCACTCACAGCTGACCACGGCGGCGAAATTTTCTGCTGTCAACGACCCGCATTCTGCAGTATTTGTGTGTATCTTAATGGCATGGGTGACGCGCACGTTAAGCTAAATTCTTCCATCAGCAGTTCACGGGAAGTTGCTAAGAGACATCTCCTGATCCGCGCCTTCAACCGTATTTTTTCGCGGCATATGATTTGCATGGCTATGCTGACGTTTTTGGTTCTGTTAGTGTCTGGCCATTTACGCCGGCCGGCAGAGCTGTTGAAGGAGCCGGATATTTGGTGGCATCTCGCGGATGCGCGCATTTTATCTGAGACCCATCACTTTATAACCGTAGAACCTTATTCTTTTTCAGTTGCCGGAGAGCGCTGGGTCAACCCCGAATGGCTTGCTGAAATGCCGTTTTGGGCCGGCTACCGATCGCTCGGATTAACCGGCATCTATCTTATTTCGATACTTGGCTTATGCGCCAATCTCATCATCGTCTACTGGAGAAGCTATTGGAAGGCGCAGCATTGGGGCGCGGCATTTTGGATGGCCGTGCTCGGGTATTTGTTGATGACTCCCAACTCTGGCCCGCGCACGATCATGATCGCTTACCTTGCGATGTCGGCGGAAATGGCGATCCTGGAGGCCGCGGAGCGGGGCAGAACGGGTTTGCTCTGGTTTCTTCCTCCGCTGTTTTGTGTATGGATTAATCTGCATGGGAGCTGGGTGGTCGGCCTGGCCTTGTTTTGCATATATATTCTGGGCGGGCTGTTCCCCTTCAAGATGGGCGCCTTTGCTCAGGACGCTTTTTCGAGCAAAATACGTAACCGCCTGGTCAAAGTACTCGTTGCCAGTGTGGCTGCGCTATTCATAAATCCCTATGGCTGGAGGCTGATCTGGAATCCGTTCGATCTGATGTTCAACCAAAAGCTGATGACCGCCAATGTGCAAGAATGGAAACCTTTAAACCTCACTTCGCTGACCGGAATGGGGGCGCTTACCGCAATTTTTCTTATCATCGTTACCAATTGCATCAACGCGCGAAAGTGGAAGGTCTACGAGCTGATGTTTCTCTTTTTTGCATGGTTCTGGGCATTCGGGCATGTGCGTTTTACTTTCCTCGCGAGCGTAGTTACAATTCCGATGATTGCCGCGGACGTAGCGCGCTGTTTCTGTGCCAAACAAGATGAAAAGACAATTCCGTGGATGAATGCCTTGCTGATAGCCGGAGCTGTTGGCGTTTTCGTGTATTTCCTACCCTCCGAAGCTTCGCTCAAGAAAAACCTGGCCGAGGACTATCCTCTCCAGTTGATCGCCTCCGTTCAACCTTCCTGGCGAGTCTTCGATCAAGATTCGATAGGTGGCATGATGGACTTCAACGCCAAGCCCACTTTTGTCGATACTCGCTGGGACACGTTTGAGCACCACGGCGTATTGAAGGATTATCTGGATATTCTGCATTTCGCGGAACCGCTAAAGCTTCTGGACAAGTACCGCTTCGACCACGTGCTCTGCCGCCAAGACTGGCCTTTAGCCTACTTGCTTGAACGCACGCCGGGATGGAGAATCGAGAAGAGCGAGGGACCGGAAACGGACCTGTACGTGCTGCTAGCCAGGGATCCTCCCGCTGAGAGTAGCCAAGCTCAGAGTGGGCCGGTCTCTGTCCAGCAAAAGCATTGAAACCGGCGTGGCGGATGCGGTTTGAAAGCTGGCACTACGACTTACGCTCAGATCCCTGATAAACTCGTAGCCGTGCCTGACCAAGCCAAACCGCCCGTCTTTCTGCTGGACACGATGGCGTTCATCTTCCGCGCCTATCACGCGATGCAGCGCTCGCGCCCCATGTCTACTCGCTCCGGCCTGCCTACGGCGGCGATTTACGTCTTCGCCAACATGGTCAAGAAGCTGCGCCAGGATTTTCAGCCGCAGTACTTTGCCGCGGTCTTCGATATGAGCGGCGAGGTCTTCCGCGACGAGCGGGCGCGCACAATGGGTCCGCTGCGCAAGTGGAATAGCAAGACGCAGAGCTTCGATGAGGTCAGCTACGAGGGCTACAAGGCCAACCGCGAGGCGATGCCCGAGGATTTGCGCCGCCAGATTCCTTATATCCGGCGCGTTCTTGAGGCGCTGCGTATTCCGATTCTTGAAGCGGTGGGCTTTGAAGCCGACGACGTGATCGGTACGCTGGCGCGCCAGGCCGCCGAACAGCAGCATGAGGTCTTCATCGTCTCCGGCGATAAGGACATGATGCAGTTGGTGACGCCGCAGGTTAAGATTCTGAATCCGCAAAAAGACAACCTGATTCTCGACCCGGCCAAGGTCACCGAGGTGCTCGGTGTGCCGCCCGAAAAGGTTGTGGATGTCATGGCGCTGCGCGGCGATGCGGTGGATAACATTCCCGGAGCGCCGGGGATCGGCGACAAAGGCAGCGTCGATCTGATTCTGGAATTCGGCTCGGTGGAAGCGGTGCTCGACCGCGCCGCCGAGGTCAAGCGCAAAAGTTATCGCGAATCGCTGGAGCAGAATCGCGATGCTGTTCTCTTATCCAAGGAACTTGTCACCATCGATTGCCGGGTGCCGCTTGATCTTGATTTGAACGCGATGCAAACGCAGGCTCCGGATATGGACGCCTGCCGTGAGTTATTTACAGAGCTTGAGTTCACTTCGATGCTAAAGGAGCTTACTCCTGCGGAGGGCGGCCCTGCGGTAGAGTTCCTGGATGAACCTACGGATGAGCAAGCAACTGCGTTTTACAAAGCCGCACGCGAGACTGGCTTCGCCTTCGCACTCGATACCACCGCACCTGTACCGGTTGAGGCCGATGCAGAGCCGGAGGCCCAGCAGACAATGTCGCTGCTGGGTGCGATGGAAGCTGCGGAGAAGCAGGCCAGCTTTAGTGTGGGAGTTTGCGCTGATCCTGCAATCGCTCTGAAACTCCCGTTGTCTACGCCGCTCCGCGCACTGCTCGAAGATGCGGCGGTGCCGAAGCAGACACATGACTGGAAGGCAGCGCTTCATCTCTTTACTGCGCAGGGAATAACCTTGCGCGGCGCGGTGGAAGACACGATGCTGCTTTCGTACGCGCTCAATCCCACTCATGCCACGCAATCGCTGGCCGATGTAGCAGCGCGCGCCGGGCAAGCGGCTCCGTCTTCACTTGCGGCCGGCGCGGTGGCAATTCATACGATTGTGTCCGCGTTACGCGCTGAGGTTGAGAAAGCTCAAGTAGACCGCGTTTATAGAGAGATTGATTTGCCGTTGGTTCCGGTGCTCTTTGGCATGGAAAAGGCCGGGGTGCGCATTGATATTGGCGTGCTCGACGGGCTTTCAAAGCGATTTGCCGTTGAGTTGGAGCGCGTCGGCGAGCGCATCTTTGAGCTTGCCGGAAGGCGCTTCAATATCAACTCGCCCAAGCAACTGGGCGAGGTGCTGTTTACGCACATGGGCCTGCCCGCCCCGGCCAGCCGCGGCAAAGGCAAGGCGCTCTCGACTGCGCAGGATGTGCTGGAGCAGTTGGCCGAAAAAAATGAAGTACCCAAGTTAGTGCTGGAGTTCCGTCACTTATCGAAATTGAAGTCGAACTATGTGGATGCGCTGCCGTTGCTGGCTGACAGTGACTCGCGCGTGCATACAACATTTCAGGCGGCGGTTGCGGCAACGGGCCGGCTCTCATCGGTCAATCCGAATTTGCAGAATATTCCCATCCGCACTGAGTTGGGCCGCGAGATTCGCGCGGCATTTATCTCCGCTCCGGGAACGCAACTGCTCTCGGCAGATTACTCGCAGATTGAGTTGCGCCTGCTGGCGCACTTCAGCGAAGATCCGTTGCTGGTGCGAGCTTACGCGAACAACGAGGACATACATACCCTCACTGCCAGCGAGGTCTTCGGTGTCTCTCCTGAGGCAATGGACAAGGAGACGCGCGGGCGCGCCAAGGCAGTCAACTTCGGCATCGTCTACGGCATCTCAGCCTTCGGTCTCGCGACGCAATTGGGCATTCCGCAGAGCGAAGCAAAGGCGTATATCGAGCGATATTTTGCGCGCTATGCGGGCGTGCAGAATTTTATCGAGAAGACGCTCGAAGAGACGCGCAAGACAGGCAGTGTGCGCACGCTCTTTGGCCGCTTGCGGCCCATCCCTGACATTGAAAGCCGAAATCCCAATCAGAGAGGCTTTGCCGAGCGCACGGCGATCAACACGCCGCTGCAAGGCACGGCCGCTGATTTGATCAAGCTGGCAATGATTTCTCTTGATCGCAAGCTCGCCGAGCGCAAGATGAAAACGCGGATGGTTTTGCAGGTGCATGACGAGCTGTTGTTTGAGGTTCCGGCGGATGAGGCCGCTGAGGTGGAAGAATTAGTGCGCACGGAGATGGAGAACGTGGTCCGGCTCAAGGTGCCGCTGGTCGCCGATATTGCGTTTGGGGCAAACTGGCGGGATTTGTAACTGCCAACCCAGGTCCCCAAATGCGAGGGCATCAGAACCACCAGGATCATCGCCGATACATCGAGAGGACACTATGAAAGAACGCGAGGAAGTAAAGAAAATCTTGTTGGAAATTCTCGGTAGAGGATTACTACGCATTCGAGCATTCGGTTGGTCGGGAAGACACCAAGAATGCGCCCATGAGGCGGATCATCTTCACAACCTTCCAAGAGCAATTCTCGAAGGCAGCATGCAATCATTTTCATATTATTACGATATAGAACGACCAGCATTTCTCAAAGAAGCAATCATGCCGGAAGAATTTGAGCCATACTGGGATCGTCTAAAGACGCTCTTGCTTGAGTTGGATTCTGAAACCAAAACAACGCTAGAGTCCCGATCTGCGGGCACCCAACCCCTAAATCCAAAATTTATAGGTCGGGTCTATGTTGGCTTACTTCGCAGCTTCGGCTTTCGCCGCTAAAAACCGCTCCATGAATTTGGTATCGAACTCGCCCGCGCGAAAGCCCTCATCCTGAAAAATGGCCTGGTGCAGCGGAATCGAAGTATCGATTCCCTGCACGATGAACTGGCTCAGCGCGCGCTCCATCTTGGCGATAGCTTCGGCGCGGTCTACGCCATGTACGATCAGCTTCGCAATCAGAGAATCGTAATAGGGTGGCACAACTCCCTCGGCATATTGCACCGTATCCACGCGCACGCCGTTGCCGCCGGGAACATTGAAGGCGGTGATTTTTCCTGCCGACGGAGTGAATTTTTCCGGGTGTTCGGCGTTGATGCGGCACTCGATTGCGTGGCCGCGCATCTCGATCTTCTTGGGCAGAATTGCATCGAGCCGTTCACCAGCAGCAATGCGCAACTGGGCCTTGACTAAGTCAATTCCCGTGATCGCTTCAGTAACCGGGTGCTCAACCTGGATGCGCGTGTTCATCTCGATGAAGTAGAGCTGGCGGTCTTCATCCATCAGGAACTCAATCGTCCCGGCGTTCTGGTAGCCAATCTCGGACAGGCAGCGGCGTAGCGTGGCGTCGATCTCTTTGCGCAGTTCCGGCGAGACCTGAAGGCTGGGCGCTTCTTCAATCAGTTTTTGGTGGCGGCGCTGAATGGAGCACTCACGCTCAAAGAGCGTGGCCACATTGCCGTGCTCATCGGCCAGCACCTGGAACTCAATATGACGCGGGCGCTCGATGAACTTCTCCATGTACAGCTCGCCATTGCCGAAGGCGTTGGCTGCCTCGGTGTGCGCGGCGTGATAAAGATTGGGCAATTCCTCGACGGTGCGAACAATGCGCATACCGCGCCCGCCACCGCCGGCCTTGGCTTTCAAGATTACCGGGAAGCCGACCTTCCTGGCCCAGTGCTGTGCGTCTTCTATATCGGCGATGATGCCGTCGGAACCGGGCAGAATGGGCACTTTGGCCTTTTTCATCGCCTGGCGAGCTTTTTCCTTCTCGCCCATCAGACGGGTAACTTCAGGCGGTGGTCCGATGAACTTGATATTCGATGCTCGGCAGACTTCGGCGAAGTTGGCGTTCTCACTCAAGAGGCCATAGCCGGGATGAATTGCGTCCACATCGGCGATCTCAGCGGCGGAAATAACCGCCGGCACATTGAGATAGCTCTCCGCTGGCCGAGGAGGGCCGATGCAGATGGCCTCATCGGCAAAGCGGACATGCAGCGAATTGCGGTCAGCCTCGCTGTAAACGGCAACCGTGCGAATACCGAGTTCGCGGCAGGCATTCAAGACGCGTAGAGCAATTTCGCCACGATTGGCAACCAGTACCTTACGAAACATTCAAGACCCTTTGAGCGGCGCCGGGGAATGGCCCGCTCTCTTCCTTAATTCATCCGGATGGCAAAGAGGGGCTGCCCAAATTCGATGGGCTGGCCATTGGAGACGTAGCACTTGACGACTTCGCCTGCGGCATCGGCTTCAATCTCGTTCATCAGCTTCATGGCTTCGACGATGCAGATGACTTGACCCTTGTCCACATGCTCACCTATTGCAACAAAGGGCGCGGAGCCGGGAGAAGGGGAGCCGTAAAACGTGCCGACGATGGGAGACTTGACAATGTGCAGGCCGGCATCGGGATCGGCGGCAGGAGCGGCAGGGGCTGAAGGTATATGCGCCGGCGCAGCGGAAGCTGGTGCAGCAGGCGCGGAGGCCATTAATCGCGCCAGATCGGAAAGCCCGGCAGCGGGAGCCTGCTGAAACTTGAGGCGGAGCTTCAACTCGCCCCGGTCCAAATCGAACTCAGCAATCTGATGTTCTTTGAGGAACTCTATCAGTTGCTTCAGATCCTTGAAATCTTGAGGGTTCATTCGTTCCTTATTCTCCAGTACACGGTTCGGGAAAATTACTCTTTACCAAGGCAAAACCTGAAGTGGTTCAATACATCTCACAGCTCAATCAGGGCCTTGGGCGAGGGTGTCAACACCTGGCCGCCATTGGCTGTAACCGCAACCATATCCTCAATCCGGATGCCGAACTGCCCCTCCAGATAAACTCCCGGCTCAATTGTAATCACCATGCCTTCGAGCAGCCGAAAACTCTGGCCTGCACCTATGCGCGGCGGCTCGTGAATCTCCAGGCCGACGCCGTGGCCTGTGGAGTGGGAAAAAGCCTCCGCTAAACCGGCGTTGCGCAAGACACTGCGCGCCGCCTCGTCCACATCACCGCAACTTGCTCCCGGCGCCACTGCTGCCACCGCAGCCTGCTGCGCTTCAAAAACAGCCTCATACGCCGCCCGCTCATTTGGCTTCGGTTGGCCCAGATAAACCGTCCGGGTCATATCCGAGCAGTAACCCTTGAGAATAACACCGAAGTCGAGGGTCAGAAAGCCTCTGCGCGGCAACTGTGCGCCGGTTGCCCGCCCATGCGGCAGCGCAGAACGCGTCCCTGAGGCTACGATGGTCTCAAAGCTCATTCCCTCCGCGCCCCAGAGCCGCGCCTGATGCTCCAGTTCCGCGGCAATTTCAATCTCGCGGAGGCCAGGACGGATGAAGCCCAGCATGTGGTCAAAGAGCTTGCAGCCGAGCAGAGCTGCCTCTCTGATGATCGCCAGCTCGTCCGCATCTTTTTGCATGCGCAGCGGCTCTACCAGCGGTGCGGCCAGCGCAGAGAGAAAGTTCTTGCGCAGCTTGGCGGGCAGTGCTGCTTTCCAGCGCGAGAGCGCAGCGACGCTGGTTTGCGCCGGATCAAAGCCTGCAAAATCAACGCCCGGCTGCGCAGCCATCCATTGCACCGCAGCAATCGCCGGTGAACTGGCTACGATCTCCACTTGCGCGGCCTGCACTTCTTCGGCGGCCTGCGCAATATAGCGGCCATCGGTAAACAGCCGCGCCGCACGCCTGGTCACGGCCAATGCGGCGCTCGATCCGGTAAATCCAGAAAGGTAGCGCAGGTCGGGAAGATGGGTAACCAGCAGGCCCGGAATACCAGCGCGTGTCATGCGGCGGCGCAGTTGGCCAATGCGGCGGGAAGAAGTCACTTGAAGAGGATAAATCACCAGAGGGCTGGGTAGACAGATTCCTTGATTACAGGGCAGACCCGGCGGGAGCTTGCTTCTGTCAGCGAGCCTGCGGGAACAGCAACGCGACCATCTCGATGTCCCGATTGAGAATCACGGATTCATCCGGCTTGGCTGGGTTATACCGCGCCTGAAGCCGCTTGTCTTTGATCTGGCTGACAAACTCATCTGCTTCAGATTCCTTGCGGAATCGATGGAGATGCGTCCCCATACGATACTCTTCAACAAAATATGTGTAGGTCAACTCGGCCCAGAATTGCCGCGGACCCTCGCTATGCACTTTCGCAAACTGGACCCTTGCTTCTGTAGACGGCCAACCCACGAAAGCCCTGTTCTGCCTCCACTTCTGGTAAAGCTTCTTCACTCCATACCCTGCGGCAGCGCCCGGAATGAGTCCGAACTTCGCCAAAAGCTTGAGAGCAAGCGGCATCACCAGATGCCACGGAATATGTCGCGGGTCCATGGTACAAGTTTCGCATAGGGAGTTGCTGTCCGGAACTCCCTAAAACAGGGTGCATCCCGGAACATTTGATGTTGACAGTGCTCTCTTCGAGTCCTACGCTTGGTACATGCAGGTAGAACTGACACCCGAGCAAAGTTCCTTTGTTGACATGGGCATCCAGGAGGGGCGCTTCCGCAACTCCGAAGAGGCCGTGCGTCAAGCTCTTGCACTGTGGGAAAAGCGGGAACGTGCTCGCATTGAGTTGCTTTCTTCCCTTGACCTTGCCGAACAATCCCTGGATGCAGGCGAGGGTGAGAGCTATACACTCGATACTATTCACGAACTGACACAGTCCGTTCAACGGCGCGGCATGACCCGGCTAACCGGACAATAATGCGCGTCCGCCTTGCACCTCAGGCAAGAGCCGACCTCGACTCCATCTGGTTCTATCTTGCTCGTGAAAGCGGCAGCGTCGACTTGGCAACTCGCACTATCAATGCAATTACAGGCAAATTCGGGTTACTTTCAAAATTCCCTTACATTGGGGCAAGTCAGGAATCAGAACATCGCAGCACCCTTCGCAGCTTCCCTGTGAGCAATCACTTGATCTTCTATAGCGTCAAGCCAGGAGAGATACGGATTCTTCGTGTCATTCACGCCAGCCGCGATGCCTTCAGCGTTTTCAGCGCCGGATAGCCTCTTCCTCTGCTACCAACGCCCCCCCACTCCCGGAACATTTAGAATAAAGGAGCCGTAGAAAGCACTACGCCGGTTGACAGGCGGGAAAGTTCTTATTCATCGATATGCATCGCTGGTCCAGGCTCTTTGTCCCCACTCTTCGCGAGGCCCCGGCAGACGCCGAAGTGGCCAGCCACCGTTTTCTCATCCGCGCGGGCTATATTCGCCAGCTCGGCGCGGGCATCTACAACTACCTGTTTCTCGGCCAGCGATCGATCAACAAGATCATCGGCATTGTGCGTGAGGAGATGGACCAGATCGGCCAGGAGTTTTACCTGCCCGCGCTCTTGCCCAAGGAGCCGTGGGTCGAGAGCGGCCGCTGGACGGGCATGGGCGACAACATGTTCCGGCTCAAGGACCGCAAGGGTGCGGAGCTGTGCCTGGGCATGACGCACGAAGAGATCATGACCTCGATTGCGCGCAACGAGTTGCGCAGCTACAAGCAGTTGCCGCAGATCTGGTATCAGATCCAGACGAAGTTTCGCGACGAGCCGCGCCCTAAGTCGGGCCTGCTGCGCGTGCGTCAGTTCACGATGAAGGACAGCTACTCCTTTGACATTGACAAGGCGGGGTTGGACAAAAGCTTCGATCTGCATGACGCCGTGTATCGCAAGATATTTACCCGCTGTGGATTGAAATTTGTCGCCGTCGAGGCGGACTCCGGCTCAATGGGCGGATCGCAATCGCAGGAGTTCATGGTCTACACCGATGCCGGTGAGGATCTGATTGCAAGCTGCCCGGTCTGCGGCTACGCGGCCAATACAGAGAAGGCGATCTCGCGCCTTGATCCGATTGTTGAAATGGAAGCCACGGGTGATGGAACACCCGAGTTAGTCCACACGCCTGGCTGCGCGGCGATCAGCGATGTTGCCGAGTTCTTCAAAATCTCACCAGCCTCGGACATCAAGTGCGTTGCCTACATGGCGATGAAGCGCGGTTCCGCCGGAAAGCCGGATACATGGCATGGCGTGGCTGCATTTTTGCGCGGCGATCATCAGGTTAACGAGACCAAGCTGCTGGGTGCTGTTGGCGGAGCGGAGCTGCGCACGATGCAGGCCGAGGAACTGGCTCAATATCTCAATGGCCCGGCCGGCTTCCTTGGTCCGGTTGGATTGACGCACGACGCCAAGCCGCTGGAAGCAGGCCTGACTGTTGTAGTAGACAAGTCTCTCGAAGGCCGCAAGAATCTTGTCGCCGGCGCCAACAAGCTCGACTATCACCTGCGCAACGTAGTGCCGGAGCGCGATTTCACTTGGACCATCGCTGCGGATATTCGCACGGTGAATGAAGGCGAAGCCTGCCCAGTCGAGCACTGCTCCGGCAAGCTGGTTGTAGGCAAGGCGGTCGAGATCGGCCACATCTTCAAGCTCGGCTATAAGTACTCCGAATCAATGGGCGCGCGGGTGCTTGACCCCAACGGCAAGGAAGTCGCGCCGATCATGGGCAGCTATGGCATCGGTATTGAGCGCATCCTGACTTCAGCGATTGAGCAGTCGCATGATGCCAACGGTTTCTGCCTGCCAGCCTCGATTGCGCCTTTCACTGTCGTCGTCACGGTTACCAATATCTCGGACGCAACGCTGATTGAAGCAGGCGAAAAATTGGCCACTGAGTTGGAAGCGACGGGACTCGATGTGCTGCTCGATGACCGGGATGAACGCGCCGGAGTCAAATTCAAAGACGCTGATCTGATCGGGATTCCCTATCGCATTAACGTAGGCAAGAAAATTGCCACCGGACAAGTGGAACTGGTGACGCGCGCGAAGGCCTCCAGTGTAGATGTCGACCTTGGCGACGTGGTTGCGCTGGTAAAGCAGCTCTCAGCTCTTAGCTCCTAGCTTTTCTGGGTAGCATGAGCAGGATTTGTTTCACACCCGCATAGTTCGAGCATTGGGAAGAAGCTAGAGGCTAAAAGCTGATAGCTAGTAGCTGCACTCAAGGAGCATCCATGGCGTTGAAGATCAAGCTGGCAAGTCCCGTAGGCAAGCAGGCATGGGTATCTTTGCTGGTGCGCGGAACGCTGTCGGCGATCATTGTTGCCGTAGTGGTTGGCTTTTGCGTCTTCACATGGTTCTATATTCGGGAAGGCAAGGTGGTGGATGAACGGCTCAAGCAGCCCATCTTTGCCACTACGGCCAAAATCTACGCCGCGCCGCGCGAGGTGCGCCCTGGTCAAAAGCTCACCGTGCGCCTGCTGGCCAATGAACTGAATGAGGCCGGCTACACCACTGATGGCTCTGCACAGGCCTCGCAACTGGGCACGTATGCGGAAGGCGGGCAGTCCATCACCGTGCATCCGGGGCCGCAGTCATTTCACGCGCAGGATAGCGCAACGATTCACGTCAGCGGCGGGCAGGTTGCGTCGATCAGTGACGATCACGGGCAGCCGCTCTCCAGCTATGAGCTGGAGCCGCAGTTGATTACCGGTCTTAGTGATGACGTCAATCGCACCAAGCGACGGCTGCTCAAATACGACGAAATTCCGCCACATATCGTACAGGCTGTTCTGGCCATTGAAGACCGCAAGTTCTTCGAGCACAGCGGCGTCAACTACATGAGCATGATGGGCTGGGCCTGGCATGACGTGATCGGAGACCGCAAGCATCGCGGCGGCGCATCCACGCTGTCCATGCAATTGGCGAAACTGCTCTTCCTCGCGGACAACGGATCGATCAAGTACAAACTTACGCAAATCGTCATCACCTTCCAGCTCGAGCATCGCTTCAATAAACAGCAGATCTTCGAGATGTACGCGAACCAGATCAATCTCGGCCAGCGCGGCAGCTTTGCGATTGATGGCTTCGGCGAAGCTGCGCAGGCCTATTTTGGCAAGGATGTGCAGAAGCTGGATCTGGCAGAATGCGCGCTGCTCGCCGGCATTATTCAGCGGCCCAATTACTTCAATCCATTCCGCCACCCGCATCAGGTAATTGAGCGGCGCAATCTGGTTCTGGATTCGATGGTGGAAACCGGCGCAATTACCCACGAACAGGCAGAAGCGGCAAAGAACGAAGCGCTGCATCTGGCTCCACAGAGCGTGGATGCCAGCGAGGCGCCGTACTTTGTGGATCTCGTCCACGAACAGTTGACGCAGAAGCTCGGTGAGCGCGACTTCAACCGCGAGGGCTTGCGCATTTACACATCGCTCGATCCGGATTTACAGCGCCTGGCAACGCAAGCGGTGGACGCCGAGACTCACATGATCGACGCGCGCGTGGACCGGTTGCACAGGCATCATAAACCGGGCGAGACCTATCCGTACCCGCAGATGGCGCTGGTTGCGCTTGATCCGCATACAGGCCAGGTGTTGGCCCTGGTAGGAGGACGCAGCTATGGGACCTCGCAGTTGAATCATGCCGTAGCCAAGCGGCCCACCGGATCGATCTTCAAGCCCTTCGTCTATGCCTCGGCCTTTACTACGACAGTGGATGGAACCATGCTGCCTGGCCAGGACAAGCTCTTTTCGCCTGTTACCATGCTCAATGATCAGCAGACCACCTATGACGTGGGTGGCCAGGAGTATACACCGCGCAACTTTGGAGGCGAGTATCACGACCAGGTGACGGCGCACTACGCCCTGATGCGCTCGCTCAACAACGCCACTATCGGCTTAGCCTCACTTGTGGGTTTTGATCGCGTGGCGGCGCTGGCCCGCGACGCGGGCGTCAAGAGCGCGCGCGGGACGCCATCTATGGCCATAGGATCATATGACGCGACACCGCTGGATATGGCCGGCGCGTATACGGTCTTCGCCAACAAGGGGCTGCATATCGATCCCTGGATGCTGGCCAGCGTACGCGCGGCCAATGGCGACGTGGTCACCGATTTTGAGCCAACTACAAAGCAGGTACTGGACCCGCGCGTGGCCTATTTGACCCTCAACATGATGGAGAATGTGCTGCGCGGCAAGGGCACCGGCGCAGGTGTGCGCAACATGGGCTTCACCGCGCCGGCCGCGGGCAAGACCGGAACCGACCACGATGCGTGGTTTGCCGGCTTCACCAGCAATCTGTTGTGCGTTGTCTGGGTAGGCAACGACGACTACACCGATATCAAGATTGAAGGTGCGGACGCTGCCGGACCCATCTGGGCCGAGTTCATGAAACACGCTGTCCAGTTGCCGCAGTACTCCGATACAAATACTTTTACCGCGCCAGATGGCGTGGACGTGGAGCAGATCGACCAGGTATCTAACCTGCTCAGCGATGCCGCCTGCCCGGACTCTTACCAAGCGGCCTTTCTAGCGGGCACGGCGCCAACGGAAACCTGCGACCATCCTGCCGATCATCGCAATGTTCTGCAAAAGATCTTCGGATTAGGAAAAAATCCGAATTGACTTGCGCGCATGGAGCATTCAGCCGTTACGCCAATGGTTGAATGCTCCATGCGCCCGACTCTGCTAGGCGCTGCGCGTTTTGGGCATCAACAGCTTCCGAGAGGAACTCCCCCTGCCCCAGTTCGCAGCCCATGCCGCGCAGCAGGTCGAGCTGTTGCTGGCTTGCAATTCCCTCTGCCACCACCAGTACTCCCAGCGAGTGGCCGAGTTGAATCAGCGATTCGAGGATCGCTGCCTGCCGCTTGGAGTTGCCGGAGGTCGCGGCTAATTTGGGGTCCAGCTTGACTGCGTCAATGGGCAGCCGCACCAAATGATTGATGGGTGCAAGGCTCGAACCAAAATGGTCCACCGCCACATGCAGGTTTTCGCTGGCAATTCTCTTCAGGATTGCTCGCGCCGTGTCCGGCCTCTCGTTCAACGTACTCTCTGAAATCTCCAGCAGCAGCAGGGCAGGGCTGGCTCCAGTCTCTTCGAGCGCTCGGCTCAACTGCTCAACGAAGCTGGGGTTGTAAAACTGACGGGCGTTCACGTTGATCGCCAGCGTCAGATCGGCTAGCGGAATCATCTCCGCCCAGGCGCTTAACTGGAGACAGGCCGCCCGTCTCGTCTCCCGGCCTATCAATGCAGAGATCTCAGCATCTTCGTCCAGATAGCCCAACTCGGAGAAGCCGTCCAGAAATCCATCCGCTCGACGCCAGCGCAATTGCGACTCAAAGCCTTCCAGCTTGCCGTTTTCCAGCCTGTAGATGGGTTGATACCAGAGCTCGACCTCGCTGTGGCTGAGCGCGCGGCGCAAATCCTCTTCGCGCTCCTTGCGGTTGGCTACCTCAATCTCGAGTCTCTTGTCAAAAAGCTCAATGCGCGCGCCGCCCGCCCGCTTGGCGCGATACATCGCAAAATCCGCATCGTGAATCAATGCCTCTGGAGCCTGATGGCCGGCACTGGCAATGGCCGCCCCAATGCTGGTGGGAGCCAGAATCGTATGTCCGTGAATGGTGAAGGGCTGCTCTAGCTCGCGGGCCACGCGGTTAGCCACGCTCTGCAGGTCGCCGGGGTTCTGAATATTTTCAGCCAAAATGGCGAACTCATCGCCGCCCAGCCGGGCCGCAGTATCCTGCGGGCGAACGCTGCGCGCAAGCCTTGTCGCCACCTCTTTCAAGAGCATGTCGCCAACAGCGTGGCCCAGCGTGTCATTCACTTCCTTGAAGCGATCCATATCCAGGAACAAGACGCCGCAGGTTTGGCCGCGCAGACGCTCTCGGCGGCTCAACGCCAGCGCCAGCCGGTCCTGGAAAAGAGAACGGTTCGCCAGTCCTGTCAGTGGGTCATGCAGCGCATCGAAATGCATCTTGTCTTCAGCGCGCTTCCGTTCTCCAATATCCCTGTAGTTGACTACCAGGCCCGCGGCGGCTCCATTGACGATCAGCGGTCCAGCCAGCATCGAAACATCTAGCAGTTCACCGGCCTTGGTTTTGCGCACTGTCTCAATCAGGGCGCGGCCTTGCTCGGCAACCGTTTGGGGAACAAGATCGCTCTCATGCCGCCGAGTCGCCGGAACAATCAGATCGATGATATTGGCCCCTTCCGCCTCTTCCGCCGTATAGCCAAAGAGTCGCGAGAATGCAGGATTGACAAAGAGCACCTTGTCGTCGCGCACGATGGACAGCGCCTCGGGAATGCTGAGCAACAGCTCTTCAACTGACTGCGGCATCGGCGCCGCTTCGCCGCCTTCGGGGAAAAGGACGATAACCGCTTCATCGCTGCCCGCTGCCAGCCTGCGATAGGTACCTTCAACGCGCCTTAGCCCAGCCATCGCCGGCAACAGCTCACTACGGAAGTAGCCCTGCGGCTTGCCAAGTGTTACTTTGTCTTTGGCGTCGGCCAGTCCCGGCAGCAAATTCACGACCAACGGAAGAGAAGGTGCGCCTTCGGACGGCGTCTCCTCGGGCCAGCCCACAGAAAGGCGCGCCGCTGCATTGGCATAAAGAATCCGGTCATTCCGTTCCAGAAACACAGCCATCGGCAAGGCATCGAGAATCGCCTGCTGCTGTGCCCTATCCGAGTTAGAAGAAGGATTGCTCATTTCACAGCGATGCAAAAAACAACTCTGCCCTACACAACTTCTGCTGCGCGAATCTTTCTCTTGAAGAAAGATTTTCCTAGCGGCGTTTCAATTAGCAACGCCTGCATCCATGCCCACTTCAGATTGCATCGTAAGCGATGCACCGGCGGGTGCGCACCCCTAAAATGGTGAATCGGCTGAAACCAAGCTGCCCGTTTGCTTCATTTCGAGACGGCAAGACGCTCCGTTCCACACAATGCCCTGCTTCCGCTTTTAGAAATACAACACATTTTCTAGTGAACTATTGCAAAAGCAATCGGTGCTGCGCAATCCGAGGCAGAAACAGCAATAGATTCCACACCTGGGGAGGTGGGTTGAAAAGGCTAAGGAAGCTCAACTAGTTCCATCTGTCCGTCGCGGCGGCGATGCAGCACATACATCTCACCCGCCGGATCGCGAAAAATCACGAGGTCGCGGTCGCGGAATTCGGCGTCTTTGACCGCTTCTTCGATGGTCATCGCCTTCATCGAAATAGCTTCAGACGATTTAACAATATGCGGCTCAACCACCGCCGCGCTAGCCGGGTAGGAATGCACGGCGATCGAGGCGCGCGCCTTGGCCTTGCCGGTGCGGACGGGTTCATCCGCAGTAGGCTGTGCAGCACGGGTCTTGGGACGCGCCACGGGAGCGGCGACCAGTTCCTTTTCTTCCTTGGGCAACCGCTTGTTGGCGCGCTGCCGATCGCGGAATTTGAGCGCTTGATTGCCGGCGTGCTCCAGAGCTTCGCGTAAAGCAGCTTCCAGGCTGTCCGCCTTGCCTGTAGCCGAAATCGACTGAGCGCGCGATTGAACAGCCAGCTCGGCGATCTGCAAATGACGCTGGGTGCGGAAGGTAATGCTGGCGCGCGCCGTCTTGCCGAGAATCCGTCCCATCCGTTGCAATCCCTCTTCAGCCTGCGCGCGCAGCGCCTTGGAGATCTTTACCTGTCGGGCCGTGAACTCCACTTCCATAGCCAGCCTCCGCTTACCTTTCTAAATGAATACCGCTGGAAAGTACGGATTCTATCGCATTTCCCTTATCGGCGGAAGAGGGAATGCAGGGAATAGCAGTTAGGGATTAGGGATTAGAAACCCTCTGCCTCGGGAAGAGGAACCTGAAACTGCCGTGATAAGGTCAAAGATGCAAAGAGCCGAATCGTTCCTCCCCAACCCCACTATTCTGCTTGACAATCGTCTCATCCCCCACATACTTCCCTAGTCCCTAGTCCCTAGTCCCTAGTCCCTAGTCCCTAGTCCCTAGTCCCTAGTCCCTAGTCCCTAGTCCCTAGTCCCTAGTCCCTAGTCCCTAGTCCCTAGTCCCTAGTCCCTAGTCCC
>Ga0181534_10000124_pt1 | contig 55461 bp, 64 predicted proteins | sample PEATcosm2014_Bin_37_FD_119758 | JGI IMG/M metagenome (GOLD analysis project Ga0181534, IMG submission 119758) | Peatland microbial communities from MTU Mesocosm Facility, Houghton, MI, USA - PEATcosm2014_Bin17_10_metaG | ecosystem: Environmental > Terrestrial > Soil > Wetlands > Peat | place... | reverse complement strand
GAAACTCACGATCGATTTTCGAACTCTGGCACTAGCTCGACTCGTGCCTGAATATTTTGTGGACACGGTGCAGCGAGAAGCCTTTGAGGCTCTTCTCCTAAATGAGTCTGTCTCGCAAGCCGCTAATGAATTGCAGACTCGAGGCGACACCGAAGCCGCTGAATTATTGCAGCAACTCGCGACGCAGGAGCCTCTCGAACTCTCCAACGAGTCGCAGTACATCTCCGACGTGACTGCTCAATTGGTCCGTTCGGCCTCCAGAAGCGCCTTGCTTGATCTTGAAAGGGAGTTACGAAGTGGCGAGTCCTCGGCCGAGCGTGTGATGACAACTATCCGAGATGTTCGTGATCGATTGGAAAAGCTCGATAGTGACGATTCTGAAACTGCGGAGAACGAACTACGCGAATGGCTGCAAAGCCTCGAAACCGTTAGTGAGTCGTGAGTAGCGTCCAGCACCGACGATCACGGGCCGTTGGCAACGTGACCATCATGGCGACACTTTCAAAAGAAGAAGAGGCTGCGCTGCTGCACGATATTGAAAAAGGTCGAAGGGCAAGTGATGCGTTGGCCAGCATCGAGACATCATCAGATGAAGATGTCAACACACTGCGTCTGCTGGTTCGCAGTGGGCGAAGGGCCGAAGAGCACCTGCTTTCTTCCACGTGTGCCATTGTCAAAAAAAGAGTAAACGAACTTGGACTTCCCTTTGACCAAGATGAATTGGAAGCAGCGGGACTTGAAGGTCTGGTGAACGCACTTCGTCGCTTTGATTCCTCGCGAGGACTCCGATTTTCCACGTACGCCAATTACTGGATCGAAAAGATGGTGCTCGCTGCGGTGTCCAATCGAGTTCCGTACCCTGACGCCGACCTGCGACTTGTTATTCGTTTTCGCAAATTGCAACGAGGCGCTGGTGACAAAGCACTCCACGCCAATGAAGTGGCACGTGAGTTAGGCACAAATCGAAAAAATGCAGCACGGATAATGCAGATTTCGGAACACATTGCGAGTGGCATGGACGATGTCAATTCGCCGAATCACCCGGCGGTAGAGCAATTCGATAGCGGCGAATGGCGTGAAGCGGAATGGGTGATTGACGCACTTCGCGAGGCACTCGGAGAGGACTTTCGTGACTTTTGGATGCTCGTGGGGCGAGTCATGTCGCTTGATGAATTGGGAAAGGAGCACGGTATTTCCAAACAAGCAATGGCGAAGAGAAAACTCAAATGGCAAAAGAAGGTAGAACACAGTCCACACGCCGATCGACTCCTAACGTGGCTGCGCGAACAATAGGGCACAGTATGTTTGGTACTGTTTCTTTGCCCTCGGGCGACATTCCCAGATAGCTCAATTGGCAGAGCAAGCGACTGTTAATCGCTAGGTTGCAGGTTCGAGTCCTGCTCTGGGAGCTCGTATTGGTTTTGACTCAGCATCAGAGGGCCGTAGCTCAGTGGTTAGAGCAGGGGACTCATAATCCCTCGGTCGTGGGTTCGATCCCCACCGGCCCTACCAGGAGATGTGATGCTTCGGTTTATACCAGTCCAAACAGTTCCGGGACATCCTTTAGCGGAGTTTCAGGACCTGCCTGACACCTGCGTAGCCATTTACAACATGGCCCATTGTGGTGCGGAGATGATTCTCTAAAAGTCGTCTTACTGCTTCAAATATCCTTGATTGCGAAGAAATGCTTGTAAAGCGAGAACGAATTTCTGACCACCCGATGTGATTGGACTTAATGCGCTATTGAGATGCCCCGCTTTAACTTGTGTGGCGAGGAAACTTGCCACAGCAGCGGAGTGATTAAGCATGTCCTCGTCTGCTGCCCAAGCAGCGACGACACCGACTGAATCGTCATAATGAGAGCTTGCCTGTGACTTGAAAGCGTTAATCCATACCTGTGCATCCTTGGCGATCAAACCAGGAAACGACCGCGTGATATTTTTGAATGAGTTGCCAGCGAAACTGAGTATTTCGATTGGCATTCCGGAAGCTGCATAATCCGTAAATTCATAAGCGAATTTATCGTCGGCGCTTAGGAAGTCGTAACTATGTTTTGGACCTATCTTCACCAATTGTTCGCCGGGGTCGCCGAAGTTGTGTTCAAACTTACGGACGACGGTTGAATGTGGTTTGAACGCGTATACCTGTTCAATGGAACAACAATGGGCTCCGCCGCTGTAGAGATCCAAAACTACACTTGCGGAACCAGTGGGCTGCAACTTAACCACGTGGACCACCTTTGTCCCTTTAGTGATGATGTCGGGCCAACACGCCTTGCCGCACCATACCGAACTGACAACTTGGTTATAGACCACCTGGCCGTTCTCAGTGATTTTTAAATTTGAATGCTGAGAGAAAGGAGGATGTGGGCTGTACGAATAGGTGGCAGTTATATTTCCCGCTGACGCCGTTTGTGAAGCCGTTTTTGTTGCTGCTCCGGCGATTGAATTTGTGGCGAACGTGAACATGACAACAATAATCACGGCTACCGCTATCCGTCTCTTTAAAGTAGTTACTCGATACACGAGTCCCTTTTTACTCGCTGGTCCAAATGAAATTGCTTAGCCGTGAGTAATTCCAGCATTTCATTGGCAGAAGAGCACGGCGCCAGGTGATGGCTCGTGGTTAGGAATTTTTACATCCCGTGTACTCCTCAAGTGAGTGGAGTTACGAGAGGGCGGGTCGAGCGCAATGACTTGAGGATATTCTTCGTCAAGCGGAAAGTGACCGCGACTGCCTTGGAAGCGCTATCGGATCTGACGATTGATTCTCACGAATTGGCACGATACTGTGGCGGGCAACGCAGAGTGGGGGTAATGACGTGGCGTATGACCTGGATGCCGACGATCGAATTGATCCGAGAATAAAAGGGTTTTTAAAACTTTTGCCCGATCAACCGGCCAAGGACGTAAAAGATCGAGATCAAATCCTTGCCATGGCCTCGTCGCCCTCAGGTCTGCAGAGTGCGCTCGAAATGCAACAGTTAACCGAGATTTGTGACGATGAGAACATTGCCCCGTCGAAAGGTCTTCGCTTCGTCACGCATGAAGTGAAGTCAAAACCGGACGGCAATACAATTTTGCTGCAAGTCATTCGTCCCGATAATGACGAAACACTTCCGTGCGTCTATTACATCCATGGCGGCGGTATGGCTTCGCTATCGAGTTTCTATGGGAACTACCGCGCGTGGGGCCGAATTATCGCTTCAAAGGGTGTTGCTGTGGTCTTGGTGGAGTTTCGAAATTCTGTCGTTCCATCGAAGGTTCCCGAGGTTGCGCCCTATCCCGCGGGACTGAATGACTGCGTTTCTGGTCTCAAGTGGACCCACGACAACGCAGCTTCGTTGAATATTGATCCCAAACAGATTGTTGTTGCTGGTGAGAGCGGCGGTGGCAATTTGACGCTGGCTACTGGGCTGAAACTGAAGAGGGAAGGCTCCCTTGATTTAATAAAGGGTCTGTACGCCCTTTGTCCCTACATCGCTGGTCACTGGCCTGATGATCGACTGCCGTCGTCGTACGAGAACGATGGAATATTTTTGAATCTTCATAGCAACTCTGGAGCTATGTCCTATGGCATCGATGCTTATAAGAAAGGTGACCCTTTGGCGTGGCCGCTCTTTGCCACTAAAGAAGACGTTGAAGGATTTCCTCCCACCGTTATCAGCGTGAATGAGTGCGACCCCCTGCGAGACGAGGGCATTGCTTTCTATCGCTTGTTGTTGTCGGCCGGGGTCGCGGCTCGCGGTCGCGTTGTTCTTGGAACCATGCACGGCGCGGAAGTTGTAGTCATCGTGACGCCGGAAATAAGTCACGACACGGCGCGCGACATCGCCGCATTTGCTCTTTCGTAAGGTCGAACGCTGGACGATTCACAGCATCACGAACAACCCTACAGTGACCACGTGCATAATCGATGGCGTCTAGCGACTCCCGTACCAATTCTTGACGGACTCACGGTGTTGGTATTTGTCATCATTGGTCGAGCAAATCATCACCACGGAGAAAACGTCGACGGTGTTCTTTCAACGCTGTGGCCGTTCGCACTCGGCGTGATCGTTGGATGGACGGTGCTGATGAGTCAAAAGCAATCTGGTCGATCACCTCGCAACGGAGTTGTCGTGATGCTGTGCACGGTGGCCGTTGGCATGGTGCTTCGCGTTGTGTCGGGACAGGGAACGGCTTTTACCTTCATTGTCGTGGCGCTGGTGTTCCTGGGGGCCGTGATGGTGGGTTGGCGTCTTCTGCTGTACCGCATTGAGCGACACAAGCAGATTTCGTAGCCTCACAGATCTAATGAGCCCGTTCTTATCATCGCGCCGGTTTCGATCAGGATCGGTGCTGTAAGGATGGTTGATGGCAAGCATTCCCCGGTGCGACTGTCCGATAAAGGAGAGTCCCGATGAAACGACCAGAATTTCGAACTCGCTTGAGCAGGGTGCTTCGTTGGATTGGCGACCAAACTTCGCGAGCGGGCATCGCCGCCCTCGTGGCCGTTGCGGTGGTGGCCTTCTTGATTGCTTTGATAGTTAAACGTAATCCTGCAAACTGGGATCGAGACTTTGAAGTAGCGGCCGCAGCTATCACGCTGGTCATGCTGTTCGTAATTCAACACACGCAGAGTCATCAACAAATCGCGACCCAGTTGAAACTTGACGAACTGATTCGTTCTTCGCCGGAGGCGGATGACCTACTCGTGCATATTGAGTTAGCGCCCGACGAAGAAATCAACGAGCGCGAACTTGATCATATTGCTCACCACGAGGCGCTTCGAGATGACGATAGTGACTCAGGGAGTGACGCGAACGACGACGCCGTCACCGGGGACTAGAAGTAGTTGGCCCGAGGCCGGAACTTTTGCGCCGCTGCTCGAGAGTAGCAACGTCGATCGTGGGGACAAATCAATGGGACGTGGTTCCTTGGCAAAGTTTATGTAGACGTCGACGGTCTCGTCGATGCTTTCGCGACGATAATGCAGAACGTCAATGTCGGCTCGAAGTTCGCTGAGCGAACCCCGTCGAAGGGCCGTCGACGCCTTTCGAATGCTGAGCAGACTACGAACGAACGACAGCATTGACGCCGGATCATTTTCTTGTGTTTCCACGGAAAAGTCGTTGGGTCGCTCGGCAAAAGGCAACCATGGATCCGAAGGCCAACCGTGATGTGGTTCATTTGTCCACGGGAGCGGCGCGCGACAGGGATCGCGAAGACCGGGATCCACTACACGTTCGGGCGGAATAATTGCGTCTTCCAGTCCGAGTTCTTCGCCGGCGTAGAGAAACGGTGTTCCCCGAAGCGTCAGAACCAACATGGCCGCCGAGCGCGTCTTCATCGGATCGCCGTCGAGCCGCGACGCAATTCGTTTGTTGTCGTGATTAGAGAGGGTCCACGTCGGCCATGCTCCAACGGCGTTGTGCGACGATTCCGTCCGGGTAATGGTCTCCACCCACGATGCAGCTCGCCATGGCGTAAACAACGACGCGAAGTTAAAGGACATGTGAAGTTCGTCTCCCTGGCCGTAGTACGTCGCCACAACTTCAGGGTCAAGCAGGTACACCTCGCCAACGGACGTTCGCTCTCCGTCGAACTCCTCAAGGACTTTTCGGATGCCTTTTAAATACTGATGAGCCTCTGGCCGGTCGTTCAATGGTACGTGACCAATGGCGACGAGATCTTCGGGGTCATCGGGCATGGCGGGGTCTTTACCAATGAGATGCACCACGTCCATTCGAAACCCGTCAATACCTCGTCGCAGCCAAAAGCGCAGCGTCTCGGCCATCGCGTCTCGAACGTCGACGTTGGCCCAGTTGAGATCTGGCTGCTCGGGCAAAAAACAGTGGAGGTAGAACTGTCCCGTTTCGTCGTCAAGGGTCCACGCTGGTTGGTCGCTCCACGATCGCAACCAGTTGTTGGGAAGTTTGCCGTCTGGCGTAGGTTCTTTCCAGACGTACCAGTCGCGCTTGGGATTGGTACGTGACGACCGAGCTTCTTGGAACCACGGGTGGTCACTGGACGTGTGATTGGGCACCCAGTCCAAGATCACGCGGATGCCGGCCTCGTGGGCCTTCACAATTATCTGATCGAAGTCTTCGAGCGTGCCAAAGAGCGGGTCCACATCGCAGTAATCCGAAATGTCGTAGCTGAAATCACGCATTGGCGAGGGATAGATAGGCGTAATCCACAGCGCGTCCACTCCCAACCACTCGAGGTACGGCATCTTTTTCAGGATTCCTCCGAGGTCGCCAACGCCATCACCGTCGGTGTCGAGAAACGAGCGAGGATAAATCTGATAAAAAACTGCGTCGCGCCACCAAGTCATGAAGGACACGTTACTGAGTAGTGACGCGGGTACCCAAACGATTATGCGTGAGCGTTAACTCAGTACGCGCCGCCTGAAATTGCGTAGGCCAATCGTTAGAAACGTCACGCAGAAACCAATGAGCACTGGATAGATGATGTACAAGTGCATGTGGGGGATGCCCGTGAATGCGGCCCGCATGCCTTCATTGACATAAATCAGGGGATTGATGAGTACCAGAGTTTGAAGCCAGTGAAAGCCACCAATCTTTACTGGAGCGAGCCTGGTCCATTGGTAGTACGTACCGCCCAGAAAAGTAATTGGCAAGACGACAAAGCTAAACATCAAGCCAATGTTGCGCGGCTCAAAGGACGTACCGAGCACGAGACCGAGCGACGTCATGGCAAGACAGGCGAGGGGGACGATCGTCAAAATGATGAGCCAGTGCAATGACAATTGCGCTTCGACACCTCGAGCATGGACGAACGACGCAATCGGCAAAACAATGGCTGCGGAAATCAGTCCCTGAATGGCACCGCCAATCACCTTCTCAATGGCCACGAGCCAAATCGGACACGGTGCTTGCACCCGGTCTTCAATTTCACGCGTGAAACCAAACTCCTGGGCCATTTGCAACGCGACGGACTGGACGCCTTGGAACATGATGGAAATACCAACGACGCCCGCCACGAGCACCGTGGCAAAGACCGTTTCGCTCGAACTTCCAGCTCCGCCTCCACCAATGGATTGGCCGATTTTGGGAAAGACGAAAAGAAAAACGAAGCAGAGAAGGAACGGCTGTACGACGGTGCGAATGACGAACTCTCGAAAGTTCTTTCCGAGCACAACGAGGTCGCGAAGAAGAAGCGCGGCGAGCGCCGTCCGACTTGATTGAAACGCCGTTCGGGTGGGATGGAGCTCGACGTTGCGAGGTGGGTGGGTCACGGTATCGGTGCTCATTCGTCTCGCAGTTCCTTGCCGGTCAAGTTGATGAATACTGTCTCGAGGGACGGTTCCGCGACAGATATGTCGGCAACTTCAAAATTCTCACGTTCGGCGGCCGCTACCACGCGTCCCACGATGCGATCAGCGCTCTTCACGTGCAGCTCAACACCTTCATCGGTTTGTCGCACGTTCACTACGCCCGCCACACCTTGCTCTAAGACGTTCGCCAGCCTTGCTTGGTCACCCGCCGCTTTCACCGTTACCACGGTGTCAACACCCACGCTCTTCGTGAGTTCTTCGGCAGTTCCGAGCGCCAGAATTCTCCCGTGATCCATAATCGCCACGCGGCCGCAGAGCTCTTCGGCCTCTTCCATGTAGTGCGTGGTCAAAAGTATGGTCTGACCGGCACCATTTAGCTCGCGAAGCACGTCCCACAACGCGAGTCGACTTTGAGGATCAAGACCGGCGGTGGGCTCATCCATAAAGAGAACGGCCGGTCGATGAAATATGGCGCGGGCGACCATGAGACGCTGTGCCATGCCTCCTGAAAGTGCGTAGACGGAGGCTTTGGCCCACTTCGATAACTGGAATTGTTCGAGCAAAGTGTCGGAAATTTCGCGCGATTCGCTGGCGCCAATGCCAAAGAGGCGCCCATGAAAATAAAGGTTTTCCCAGACGTTCAGTTGTCGGTCCAGCGTGTTGGTCTGAGAAACGACGCCAATGAGTTGTTTGGCGAGAGCCGGGTGTGCCACAACATCAATGCCGGCCACGAACGCGTGACCGGAAGTAGGAATGACTCGCGTCGTGAGCATGCCTGCCGTGGTGGTCTTTCCAGCGCCGTTGGGACCGAGCAACCCGAAAATCTCTCCCGCGGTCACTGAGAGATTGAGACCGTCAACTGCCTTCATGTCGCCGCCGCCGTAAATCTTGGTGAGATCTTCGGTACGAATGATGGCGTCGTTGGCGGTCGTGTCACTGCGTGATGCGTCAGCCGTTAGGGAACGTGAGGTCACGATTCTTACTCTATTGGTCAATGTGCAGCGAAGGCTCGTGAGGCCCTCGATTGCTTTAGCGACGAACAACAAGATTCCTCGGCACGACTCGAGGATTCCTTGTGGTTGACTGAATTGGTGAAGTTTCTACGTCTGGCCTTTGTTGCCGCGTTAATAATTGCGCTTATTCCCATCGCCATTTTGTCGAGAGGTGTTGCGCTGGAGAGAATTTCGCCAGTTCCATGTACCCCGTCGGCCCTGATTGCCGGTTTCAATGCAACGTCACCACCGTCGTCGACCAACACGGGACTGTTTGGCATCGTGAAATACGACTGCATCGACAACTGGGCCTTTATTTGGGGCAACACAGGCGAGAACATGACGAATTATTTTGGGATCACCGTGTTGTCGCATTTTGACACCGCTCGACAGTTGTGGTTGCCGGCAAATCGGGAAACCTACTGCAAACCCAACGTGTTGCCTCGCCCCATTTATTTGGGCGCTTGTTTTTCTAATTAGGGCGTCGAATCGACATTCGACACGGGCAATTTCTTGGGCGGCCATGGAAAAAAGTCACTGGTGGAGGCAACGTAATCGAGGTAGCCGTGGCGCGTCTTTTTGAGCTTCGCCTCAAGCAGGGGTTTGCCCGACACTGACGTCAACAACTTCGTCATGGCAAACGGACTCAGTGCGATCAATAGTCCCCAACCGCTCGCAGAAGCAATAACGAATACTCCCCACCAAAAAAGGGCGTCGCCAAAGTAGTTCGGGTGGCGCGAATAATGCCAGAGGCCGCGATTCAGCGTCTGTCCCTGGGAAGCGCTATCACGCAAGAAACGTCGAAGTTGCCAGTCGCTCAGTGCTTCGATGGAAAGGCCCTTTACCGCGACGACCGCACCGATAATGAGAACAACCAGATTGGCCGAGGGCATAAAGGCAATCCACTGCAAGGTGAGTGAAACGAACCACAACAATCCTGCCTGCAAGAAATAGATCCAGCGGATGGCGTACCACGTTTGATTTTTGTCCTTCGCTCGACGAAGGATCATCACGTAACGCAGATCCTCGCCGCTCTTACGTTGGCGAAGTGCGAGGTGTCCGGAAAGTCGAATGCTCCATACCGCGACGATGATGAGCGTGAGCATGCGAGCAAGCAGAGTGTGTGGCTGCACTGACCACCATGGCGAAGCGTCTGAATGCGACCACGCGTCGGAGACCATCAAGCATTCGGCGTAGATAAAGAGGAAGCCAAGTCCCCAGAACACGTCGACGATCGCGTGTCGATGCAGCAAGCGACCAATGGCGAATGCGAGCGCTAGCCAGACAATCGCGCTGAGCGCGGCGAGAGGCATGTTGAGAAAGAAGGCGGTGGTGTGCACGCGGCAGTTTTAGCACTTGGCAATTGATTTTGCTCGTTTGCCAACGAAATTCAAGGTGCGTGCCGTACGCTTGTCCATTGTGCGACGACGTGGTTTTGGCTCCCTAGCGTGGGCGTCGGCACTAGATCTCTTTGATCAGGCCACAGCCTTTGGCCGTTTGGCGTTGGTGCACGTCATCATGATGGCCGGTGACACGCTCGTTACCGTTTCTTTGGCGGGTTCCTTGTTTTTCTCCGTGTCACCCACCGAGGCTAAGACCAAGGTGCTGCTGTATCTCTTATTGACGGTTGCACCCTTCGCGGTGGTGTCGCCGCTACTTGGACCACTTATTGACCGCTCAACAAACGGTCGGCGTTTTCTTGTAGCCACGTCGGCACTCGCTCGCTGCGTTCTTTGCTTTTCTATGGCGAGTCATCTCAATTCCTGGATCCTTTTCCCCGAAGCGTTCTTCGTACTCGTGGCCTCGAAGCTATACGTGGTAACTCGCGGCGCCCTGGTGCCAGAAATGGCGCGCACCGATCAATTTCGCGAACGTTCTGCATCGGTGGACGGATCAGGGTGGCCGAGTGCCGTGCCCTCAAAGGAGCGAGGTTTCGCTGGCTTTAATGCTCAGCTAACGCTGCTTGGCACGATCTCGGGATTACTGGCAGGTTCCATTGGCGCCGCCATATTGAAGAGCATTGGGGCGACGAGTGTGCTGGTGTTTGCTTCGTTTGTTTTCTTGATTGGCGTTGTGGCCAGTCTTCGATTGCAGCGGCCCGCTCCATCGTTGCGCATTGAAGTGACTTCAATGACAGACGTCGAACGAGACATGCAGATGCTTCGCCCGCTCGGGGACCGCGAGGTGCTGTGGGGACTTTCGGCTTCGGCCATCGTGCGTTTCACGGTTGGTTTTACGACGTTTCTCTTGGCCTTCGGGCTTCGCCGAGAGCATGCGGCACTCTCGTGGTACGCGTTCGCCCTCGGTATGAGTGCGGTGGGAGCGCTGATTGGCCTCGGCCTCGTAACTCGTATTCGAAACGCCGTTCCTGAATCCACGTTGTTGACGCTGTCGCTCTTGGCAATTGGGCTTGGCTCGGGCGCAACGACGCTTCATCCGACGCTCGCCACGCAGGCCCTACTTGCGGGTTGGCTGGGTATTTGTGCTTCAGTGGCGCAACCAAGTTTTGACGCTATTACGCAGCGTCACGTTCCTCCCGGAGCGCAAGGCCGCACGTTCGCGAGGTTCGCCGTTCGTCAGCAATTGCTCTGGGTGTTGGGCGCGTTAATACCTGTGGGTATCGCTATGACCTTTGGCACCGGTGACGCGTTGGTGTCGATAATTGGTCTCGCCACGGGTCTGATTTACGGACTCGGTCGACGAATGAGTCCGGCTTAGGCCAGTCGCTTTTCGAGGGCGTCCAATTGGGCGTCCAATTGCTGTGGTAGTCGACCTTCGAACATTGCAAAGTGCTCACGGATGCTCGGCACTTCAGCGCGCCATTCGTCCTCGTTGACGTAGAGCAACTCATCAAGGTCGGCTTCGGTGATCTTAAGGCCTTCGGTATTGAGAGCGGCCTTCGTCGGGACGTAACCAATGGCAGTTTCGTTCGCTTCACCTCGACCAGCGACGCGGTCAAAGACCCATTCGAGTACGCGAGAGTTTTCACCGTATCCAGGCCAGAGCCAGCGTCCGTCGTCACCTTTTCGAAACCAGTTGACGTAGAAGATCTTTGGCAGCTTGCTCGGGTTCGTCGCGGCACCGACCTTCAGCCAGTGGTTGAAGTAATCGGCCATGTTGTAACCACAAAAGGGGAGCATGGCAAAGGGATCGCGTCGAAGGTTTCCTACGGCACCCGCGGCGGCAGCGGTAGTTTCTGAGGACATGGTGGCCCCAAGGAACACACCGTGCTCCCAGTCAAAGGACTGGAACACGAGAGGAATGACGCTAGCGCGCCGTCCACCAAAGAGAATGGCGTCGATGGGAACACCGGCAGGGTCTTCCCATTCAGCGGCAATCGCAGGGTCTTGAGCTGCGGGAGCCGTGAACCGCGAATTCGGGTGTGCCGCGGGTGTGCCGAGGTCTTTGTTCCAAGGCTGACCCTTCCAGTCGATAAGACCTTCCGGCGGTTCGCCCATGCCTTCCCACCAAACGTCGCCATCGGCAGTGAACGCCGTATTCGTGAAGATCGTATTTGCCTCAACGGAATACATGGCGTTGGGATTGGTTTCCATGTTTGTTCCAGGTGCGACACCAAAGAAACCCGCTTCAGGATTAATTGCGTAGAGACGTCCGTCGGGACCAGGCTTCATCCAGCAGATGTCGTCGCCAACAGTCTCGACTTTCCATCCGGGCAGTGTTGGAACCAACATGGCGAGATTCGTCTTACCGCACGCACTCGGAAAAGCACCCGTGACGTAACGAGTTTCACCTGCGGGGTTCGTCAACTTCAAAATCAACATGTGCTCGGCGAGCCAACCGTCGTCGCGAGCCATCGTCGAAGCAATGCGAAGGGCGAAGCACTTCTTTCCGAGTAACGCGTTGCCGCCGTAACCCGAACCGTACGAAATGATCTCTCGCGTCTCGGGGAAGTGCACAATGTACTTGTTCTCTGCGTCACAGGGCCAAGGAACGTCAGCTTGTCCTTCCGCGAGGGGCATGCCAATTGAGTGAAGGCACGGAACGAAGTCACCGTTTTCGCCGAGGACCTCAAGCGCTCCGGTGCCCATGCGCGTCATGATGCGCATGTTGACAACGACGTATGCGGAGTCTGTTATCTCCACGCCAATGTGCGAGATCTTTGAACCAAGAGGTCCCATGGAGAAGGGCACGACGTACATCGTGCGTCCCTTCATTGATCCGGTAAATAACTGTTTTAATTCGGCGCGCATCTCGTCGGGCTCACGCCAGTTGTTCGTCGGGCCGGCGTCGATTTCAAACTTCGAACAAATGAACGTGCGGTCTTCCACGCGCGCCACGTCACCCGGATCGGACTTGGCGTAGTAACTATTGGGACGCTTGGCCTCAGAGAGTTTCGTGAAGGTGCCGTTATCGACGAGTAACTGAGCTAGTTCGTCGTATTCCTCGGCGGATCCGTCACACCAGTGGATACGATCGGGTGTTGTGAGTGCTGCAATTTCTTCGACCCAAGCAATGAGTCGTTTGTTCTTCGTGGGTAGAGACATGCTGTATTCCTCCGTGGTTGCCTCGGGGTACGACCTTAAATCACTGGCACGCCAGAGCTATGCCCGCGCCTGACAACCCACCCGTTCCCCAAAGAGAACTCATCCGCCGCGAGGATGCTGTTCTAGAGCGTATCGCCGCGATCGTTGGTCGACACAACATCCCAAAGGGTGAAGTTCACGTTGGCGACGACGCAGCGGTACTCGCTCCTTTTGTGGGCGAAACCCTTATTTCTACGGACGTTGCTGTTCTCGGCGTTCATCTTGATCCGGCGCTGTTTCCACTCGAAGATCTCGGCTTTAAAGCTCTGGCGTCGGCCGTCTCCGATCTCGCCGCCATGGGCGGTCGACCCCGCGCCGCCGTGGTCGCAGTGAGTTCGCCCCCCGGCACGGACCTCGAAGAGTTGCACCGGGGTATTGCCGATGCTTCAGCTATAACGCACTGCCCGGTAGTGGGTGGTGATCTCACGCGGTCAAAGGATGTGTCGGTTGCCGTGACGGTACTCGGTGAAACGCCGGGGCGCGGATCAGTGTTGCGAAGCGGTGCAAAGCCCGGCGACGTCATTCTCGTCACGGCGCCTCTGGGGCGTTCCTCGGCCGGACTTCGCCGTCGTCGTGAAGGCGCACCACTTGATGACGCGTTGGTCGTTGCACATCGTCGACCGTGGCCCCGTATCAACGAGGGTCTGGCAGCTCGTCACGCTGGCGTGCACGCCATGATGGATTTGTCTGACGGGTTGGCTCTTGATTTACATCGACTAGCGGACGCGTCCAACGTTGGTTTTCGCCTCAGCGATGTTCCGGTTGCACCAGGCGCAACGGAAGTCGAAGCCATGAGTGGTGGCGAGGATTACGAGTTGTTAATCACGACCGCCAACGTCGAACGTCTCTTTGCTATTTACGCCAATCGAGGTTTAACGGAACCAATCACTATTGGCGAGGTGGTGAGCGACGTCACGGTTCGAACGTGCAATGGCGAGCCGCTCGAACGATTGGGCTGGCAACACCAGCTCTAAAGATCCTTAGGCGGAGACGTTTCGACGCACAGGCTTGGTTACTTTGCCCGAGCGAAGACAGCCGGTGCAGACGTTCAGACGGGTGGGGGTACCACCAACAAGAGCGCGAACCCGCTGAATGTTCGGATTCCAACGTCGCTTAGTACGACGGTGCGAGTGAGACACGTTCATGCCGAACGAGGGCTTCTTACCGCAGATTTCGCAGACTGATGCCATGATTTGTTTTCTCCTCTTAAACCGGACGCGCCCTTAAAGTGGGCGCCGGTTAAAACCGAATAGCCATTGTAGCATCGCTAGCAATGTCCTCTCGAGAAAGCCTGAGTGCCGACGACCTGCGAGCCGTCACGGCGACGTTTGCCCAGCTACTACGCACCCACAAAGAGGTCATAAACCGACTGAATGTTTATCCCGTGCCTGACGGCGACACCGGAACCAATATGGCACTCACCATTGAATCGGTGGTGGCCGAACTCGATGCTCTGGGTGACACGCCTTCAATGAGCGAGGTGTGCGGGGCCGTGGCCCATGGATCGCTCATGGGAGCAAGGGGTAATTCCGGCGTCATTTTGTCGCAACTTCTTCGTGGCCTCGTTGAGAAATTCAAAGTATTGGAAGAAGTTGGTCCCGCTACTTTGGCCGACGCTTTGGCGCACGCGGATGAATTGGCGCGCCAAGCAGTAGTGCGACCCATTGAAGGAACCATTCTTTCGGTGGCCAAAGCGGGAGCGCTAGGCGCCAAGAGCGATACGTCGTCGCTCGCAAATCTGGCGCGCGCGGCACGGCTGGCGGCGAGCGAAGCATTGGCCTTCACGCCCGAGCAGTTGCCCGTGTTGAAGCAAGCAGGCGTCGTTGACTCGGGCGGCACCGGTTTGTTGTTGATGTTTGACGCACTTTGTTTCCACGTAGCAGGCGATCCATTGCCGCTTGCTCCCGATGCCGAAAGCATCACCGTACACGTGCAAGAAAACGTGTCGCTCTCGAGTGACGACATTGCTGATCTTCGATATGAAGTGATGTATCTGCTCGACGCCGACGACCAAAAGATTCCGGCGTTTCGCGACGTGTGGAGTGGACTTGGAGATTCCATTGTCATCGTCGGTGGCGACGGACTTTACAACTGCCACATTCACACTGACGACATTGGCGGATCCATTGAAGCGGCCCTCGACGCCGGTCGACCGCGGGAAATCCGTGTCACTGATCTCGCCGAACAAGTTGTTGAAGAGCGTTGGGTGCGAGAAGGAACTGCCGTCCAAGAAGAAAGTCACACCGAGGAAGAAGCACCGCCTACCTCCGTTGTTGCGGTGGTTGTCGGCGACGGCATCGGTCGAATTTTCCGTTCACTCGGTGTGCGTGGTCTCGTTAAGGGCGGCCAGACAATGAACCCCTCGACGGCGGAGCTCGTGGACGCAGTGCTGGCCACTGGCTCAAACGAAGTCGTGATTTTGCCGAACAACAAGAACATTCGACCAGTTGCTGAACAAGTGGCCGCGCTCGTCGACATTGTGGTGACGGTTGTTCCAACAAACTCGGTCGTCGAGGGTTTTGGTGCGCTGCTCGCGTACGACCCGGCGGCCAGCGCGAGCGATAACGCTCAGTCCATGAGTGCGTCGTCGGCGCACGTCATTGCCGGCGAAGTAACGAAGGCGGTGCGTGACACCACGACCGAAGCCGGCGAGGTCCACGATGGGGACTGGATTGGTTTGGACGCCAAGGGCGTGGTCTCTGTTGCTGATTCCATTGCCGTGGCAGCAATTGGTCTACTCGCGAGATTGGTTTCTCCAGATCACGAGCTGCTGACCATTATTGAAGGCGAAGGATCGACGCCCGCTAATACTCGTCGCATCACGGAGTACGTGGGTGACGAATTAACGAATCTGACCGTGGAAGTACACCACGGTGGTCAGCCGCTCTACCCGTATCTCTTTGGCATTGAGTAACGCCACTAGCGGCGCCACGCGTCGTCTTCGCCAATTGGCCGACATTCCCGTTAGCCAACTTCGTCACGTGGGAGAAAAGCGCACGGAAGCGTTGGCGTCGATTGGTATTGAATCTGTTTTTGATCTGCTCACGACGTACCCGCGTCGTTACATTGACCGAACCAAACAAATTGACGTCAGTGATTTGAGTGTTGGCGACGAGGCCGCGGTGTACGCCGAGGTACAACGAGTGAACGCACGACGAACTCGTCAAGGAAAAGCCCTCGTTGACGTCGTCGTGAGTGACGACGGCGGAACAATGAATATCGTCTTTTTCAATCAAGCCTGGCGAGCTAAGCAATTGGTGCCGGGCGTGCAAGCTCTCTTCTTTGGCAAAGTCGGCGACTACCGAGGTAAACGTCAAATGACGAATCCCGTGGTGGACGTCATCGTGGGAGCCAGCGGTGTCGAACGAGACGCCTCGAGAGTCGGGAGAGTTGTCGCCATCTATCCGGCGTCGGGAAAAGCGGGACTGACGAGTTGGGAAATGGGCGGTTTCGTCGAAGAAGCGTTGCAACGCGCTGGCGAGTTCCTTGATCCGGTGCCCAGATCTCTGCTCGACGAACTGCAAATGGTGGACCGCACGAAAGCGCTCGCCGGCGTTCACGTTCCCGACGACATTGGAAGTATTGCGCCCGCTCGCCGACGACTGGCTTTTGACGAATTCTTGCGTCTGCAGATTCTGCTTCGCCTTCGACGAAGTCACCTCGAACGAAGCGCACTAGGTATTCGCCATAGCGTCACGCTCAGCGACCTGGACGCTGTACCGGGATCACTCAGTGTGCCCGAGAGCTCGCTCGTGCGACGATTTCTCAGTGATCACCACTACGTACTGACGATGGCCCAACGGCGCGTTCTGGAAGAAATATTTCGCGACCTTTCATCACCACTACCAATGCACCGACTCTTGCAAGGCGACGTTGGATCGGGGAAAACCACCGTTGCGCTGGCCTCGTTCTTGGCGGTGATTGAAGGGGGCCGCCAAGGCGCATTGATGGCGCCCACCGAAGTGCTGGCGGAACAACACCTAGCTTCTCTACGAAGAGACGTGGCCTATTTGCAGCGAAGTGACGAAGGCGTACTGGGCGGAACGCGTCCTCTCAATATTCAATTGCTGACGGGACGACTAAAAGCCACCGAACGGCGCGTTGTGTTGCAAGGTCTCGCCAGCGGTTCGGTGGACATCGTCGTGGGTACTCATGCCTTGCTCACTGACGACGTTCGATTTCACGCTCTCGGACTCGTTGTCATTGACGAACAACATCGTTTCGGTGTCGAACAGCGAGCCACGTTGCGCGACAAAGGACGAGAACACTCGGGAGAAGCGCTCGATCCAGATTTGTTGGTGATGACGGCAACACCGATACCACGAACGGCCGCCATGGTGCTTTTTGGAGATCTCGATATTTCGGTACTGGACGAGTTGCCCGCGGGGCGTCGTCCGATTGAGACCACTTGGGCTACGGGCAAAACCGAGGTGGCGCACGCCTGGCAGCGGGTGCGAAGCGAAGTCGAAAAAGGTCAACGGGCGTTCGTCATCTGTCCACTCGTGGAAGGCTCCGACCGCGTTGTTGCCACGAGCGCGGTCGAAGAGCACGAACATCTCTCGAAGCATGAATTAAAGGGTCTTCGCATTGGCTTGTTGCACGGACAGATGAAGTCGCACGAAAAGGACTGGGTCATGGAGCAATTCCGACACGGCGTGATTGACGTGCTCGTTGCGACGGTCGTGGTGGAAGTCGGGGTTGACGTTCCTGAAGCAACAGTGATGGTGATTGAAGACGCCTGGCGATTCGGACTTGCCCAGTTGCACCAACTTCGGGGTCGGGTGGGTCGAGGTGGGGAGCAGAGTTACTGCTTTTTGCTCGGCGAAGCGCCGAGTGACGAATCTGCGGCGCGCCTCGAAGCGCTCGTGGCGTCCAACGACGGTTTTGCTCTGGCGGAAGTTGACCTTGACCTTCGAGGAGAGGGCACGCTTCTCGGCGCTCGCCAGCGTGGCCGCAGCGATCTCAAGCTGGCGTCGCTTCGCAATGATCAAGATTTGCTGTTCATGGCCCATGAAGCGGCCACCAAGCTGGTGGGTCCGGGTGAAGACCTGAGTGAACACCCAGATTTGGTTGACGAACTGCGCCTCTTTATCGATGACGAAGAAGCTGATTATCTGTTTAAGTCATAATTATTGATGTAGGGGGCGTACCCTTAGAGGGTGCGTGTGGTTGGTGGAGTAGCGAGGGGTCGTCCGTTACGGGCCAAACTGCCGGCCAACGTGCGGCCCACTACGGATATGGCTCGCGAAGCCATCTTTTCGATGCTCGAAGCTCGCGGCGGTCTCGTCGATCTGGTAGTTGCCGACCTCTATTGCGGATCGGGAGCGCTCGGTATCGAGGCCATGTCGAGGGGCGCAAAACGCGTGTACTTCGTTGATTCTGATCCCGCGTGTTTGGTGGCGGCACGCACCAATCTGGAACCCTTCAAACTTGAAGGTGAAGCCATTTACGTTCGAGCGACGTTGCCCGTCTGGCAACCAGCGACGGATATTGATTTGGTGCTCGCTGATCCGCCGTACGGTGACTTCGATCTCGGCGCAGTGTTGCGGGGCGTCAATGCTTCACGTGCGGTAATTGAGAACGACCGTCATATGGCTGCTCCCGAAGGCTGGATGGTAACCAAAACCAAGCGATACGGCACTACGCTCGTTACGATGCTTGAACCGCAATGGGAGGACATCGCGTGACCGTAGGTCTCATTCCGGGTTCGTTTGATCCGTTTCACAACGGTCACCTCGAAATCGTGGAACGCGCTGCGCTCATTTTTGACGAAATTGTCGTCGCCGCCATTAGAAACCCTCAAAAATCCGAGGCGTTGTTTGATCTGGACGAACGCCGAGAGATGATTGCGGAGGCCTGCGCGCACGTAAAAAACGTGCGAATTGTCTCCATTTCGACGTTGCTGGTGAACGTGGCTCGCGACGTCAACGCCACCGCCATCGTGAAAGGACTGCGCGCTGTTTCGGACTTCGAGAGTGAAATGCAAATGGCGCAGATGAACCGGACGTTGTCGGGCGTTGAGACATTGTTTATTCCCACGAGTTCGAGTCATTCGTTCATTGCCTCACGGCTTCTTCGAGAAGTTGCGCGTTACGGCGGCGACGTTTCGCCCTTCGTGCCACCCGCCGTGATTTCTCGACTTAAAGACAAATTCTTAGACGGTGACGAATGACGTCCTTTGACGGCTACGCCGACGAACAATACGAGCTCGCGCACCCGAGGACTCACGCCGCCAATGACATTGAGTCGTTGCTGCACCTCGCCATTGATATTGTCAATCAAGCCAAGGCCATGCCACTTTCGGCGTCGATATTGATATCTCGAGACGAGATGCTCGACATTTTGGAGCGAGCGCTTTCGGTTTTGCCCGAAGAAGTTCGTGAAGCGCGTTGGGCCCTTCGTGATCGAGACGAATTAATGGCTGCCGAGAGGCGAAAGGCAGAGCAGTTGATGGACCGAGTTCGCGTGGAGGCGGCCCGCATGGTGGACAAGACCGAGATTGTCCGCCAGGCTCGCGTCTCCGCGGATCACATCGTTTCTGACGCCCAAGAAAAAGCTCGTACGTTGATTAACGAAGCCGAAGATTTCTGTGATCAAAAATTGGCGGGTATGTCCATAGTGCTCGACCGATTGACGCGCACCGTAGTGTCAGGTCGTGAACGACTTCGGCCCACTATGTCAATGAATTCTTCGCCGCCCCCAGCAGCCCTCTATCCCGTTGATGCGGGTAACGCATACGAAGACACCGTTCACGTGGAAAGCGATGAGTCGTCATTCTTTGACCAGGACGCGTTTTGACCGCGGTGACCTCCTCGTACCTTGTTCCCGTGGCGCAGTTATTGCGTGAGATTCCTTCCAGTATGGAAGTCGCGTTCGAAGCTCCCTTTGACGAACAGCACGAATTCATTCCTCGCCCTCGCGGCGAAAGCGACGTTCCCTTAGATGCCGAGGTGAGCGTCGCGCTTCGCCTAGAGGCTTTTAGTGGGGGACTGCGAGCTAAGGGCGTCGTTGGAGCGCCCTGGCAAGCCGAATGTCGCAGGTGCTCAAAACTCGTCGAGGGTTACAACGAAATCGCGGTAAACGAGCGATTTGTTGATAATCCGCCACCCGATGACGAAGAGGCGTACCCGATTGATGGGGACTTCATTGACCTTGCCCACCTGGTACACGACGCGGTGTTTTTAGAGTTGCCGCTCGCACCGCTTTGTCGAGACGACTGCCAAGGTCTGTGCTCCGAGTGCGGGATTGACAAGAACGAGGCCAGTTGCGACTGTCGGCCGAGCATGGATCCTCGCTGGGCTACACTTGATGCGCTCCGCTTGTTGGATGTACCGTCCGAGCGGTCCGACGAAGAGTAACGGCGTTCGCCGTACTGTTGAAAGAGAAGAACGATGGCAGTCCCCAAGCGCAAGACCTCAAAAGCGAAGACTCGGAGCCGTCGAGCGGCGAACTGGCGCTTGGCCCGTCCTTCACGAAGCGTCTGCCCGCAGTGCGCTACGTCCAAATTGCCCCACGTTGTTTGCCCCAATTGTGGTTGGTACAAAGGTCGCGTAGCCGTCGAGGTCAACTGAGTTGACCCTTCCCATCGCCCTTGACGCGATGGGCGGAGATTTTGCTCCTTCTGAAGTAGTAGCGGGAGCACGCCGCGCCGTTGACGAATTCGGACTTGCCGTTGTCCTCGTGGGCGTCCCCGAACGTCTGGGTGATCCACAAGGCCTTGACGTCGTTGCCTGCACCGAAGTCATTGAAATGGACGACGACGCCGCGCAAGGTGTTCGGAAAAAAAAGGACTCCTCGCTCGTGCGCGCTGCCGAATTGGTCCGTGACGGCAAAGCAAGCGCCATGGTGTCCGCCGGCAACACCGGAGCGACGATGGCGTCGGCACTTCTTCGTATGGGTCGCCTTCCCGGAGTTATTCGTCCCTGCATTGCGACACCTATTCCACGTCTTGGTCAGTCGCCCATGATCATGGTGGACGCGGGCGCCAACGCCGAATGCACGCCGGACATGCTCGTACAGTTCGCACAGATGGCGAGCGCCTTTGCGAGTGTGCGTTACGGCGTAAAAGAACCGTCCGTTGGCCTTCTCTCGATTGGTGAAGAGTCCTCCAAGGGAACACCGCTGGTCAAAGAAACGCATCAGCTGCTCGGGCAACTGGCGGGACTGAACTTCGTGGGCAACGTCGAAGGACGTGACCTTCTTCCTTCGCCCGTCGACGTCGTTGTTACCGACGGCTTCACGGGCAACGTGGCTCTAAAGACCATGGAAGGTTCGCTTAAATTCATTTTCTCTACGTTGTTGAACGTGATTGGTACGAATGACGAAACAAAAGCTGCGGGTGACGTGCTCTTTCCTTTCCTCCTGCCTGTGGCCGACCAACTTGTTCCTGAGAATCAAGGTGGCGCGATTTTGTTGGGTACCGACGGCATCTGCGTCATTTCGCACGGTTCCTCGAACGCCACGGCGATCATGAACGCCCTGCGCGTAGGGGCCGACATGGCCGCTGCTGGTGTGGTGGAGACACTTCGAACAACTATTCGACCTGATCAGAACGAATAAGTAACGGTTGATTCTCAGAATCAACGTACACTGGCAGGGGTGTAGCAAGGAGGCTCCATGGCCGCGGATTCTGGTAGTGCAATTGATCGAGATGCGATTTTTCAAATCATTCGTACGCAATTAGCCGAAATCTTGGAGATGGACGCTGCTTCCATTTCGTTAAATGCCACCTTCAGTGATTTGGGTGCTGATTCGCTAGCTCTTATTGAACTGGTAGAAGCTCTCGAGGAGGCTCTCGCGTCGTACGCGGAGGGTTTCCACATTGATGACGAGGACTTAGAGGGCCTCGCCTCAGTGAGCGACGCTGTGAACTACGTCGCGACCAAGCTTCAGGTCGCGTAACCGATTGGTGAGCGTCCAGCTCTCTGCCCTCGAAGCCTTGGCGCAGCGCGTGGGTCTTTCACCGGCGTCACCACTGTTGCTGGTGGCACTGACGCATTCCAGTTACGCCGCCGAGCACAACGTTGAATCCAATGAGCGACTTGAATTCTTGGGTGACGCGGTGGTGGACCTCGCCATTGCCGACACGATTATTCGTCGTTACCCGGATCTCAACGAAGGAACGGGTTCGCTAGTTCGCTCGCGTGTCGTGAACGAGAGTTCGCTGGCACTCGCGTCGCAACGACTCGAACTATCCAAGGTCTTGCTCCTCGGACGTGGCGAACAGCGATCAAAGGGTGAAGAGCGCCCTTCGTTACTAGCCGATGCTTTTGAGGCTTTAACGGCGGCTATATATTTGGAAAACGGTTTTGAAGCAGCGAAGAATTTTGTCGAATCGGAACTCGGACATGACCTCGACGTCGCCGCAGCGTCACCTGAAGAAGCCGATCCAAAAACTCGTCTTCGACAGTGGGCCGAAGCGCTCGGACTTCCCACTCCCGTCTACGAAGTCTCGAGTGAAGGTCCCGCGCACGCGACGATGTTTGAAGCAAGTGTGCGGGTAGGAAACGTCACCGCGAATGGTCGCGGTCGATCAAAAAAGGCAGCGGAAGCCGCGGCTGCGCTTACAGCGTGGGCGAGGCGCGATGCCTGAGCTACCTGAAGTCGAAACAGTTCGAGCGTCTCTCGCTCGTGACGTCATTGGAAAGAAAATTAAATCTGTCAGTATCACGAATGGACGCATCGTGCGACGCCATAAGTCAGCCAAGGACTTTCGCTCGCTGGTCGAGGGCCACACGGTAAAGAGCATCCAGCGTCTTGGAAAGAATCTGATTTTTGGGCTCGATGGCGGCAATCATATGGTGATCCACCTCGGCATGAGCGGTCAATTGCTCCGAGCCAGTGGCCCAAAGGACCCCAAACCCAAGCACACGCACGTTGTCTTCACCTTTGCCCAGGGTGACGAGCTTCGCTACGTGGATCCACGCACCTTTGGCGAGCTGTACGTTTCCGTGCCGCTTCCCGAAGGAACGCCACTTGAAATTTCTAAATTCGCTCGGCTCGCCATTGGCGGTGACGGCTTGGCACTTCGAAAAGCCGTGCCCGAACTTGCTCATCTCGGCCTCGATCCTCTCGAGGATCAAATTGGTTGGGACCGCTTCGCAGCCATTGTCCGCAGTCGCACAACGCCAATTAAAGCCGTCTTAACGGATCAGGACATCATCGCGGGCATTGGCAATATCTACGCCGATGAGTGTCTCTTTAACGCTGGCATTCGCTACGACCGACCGGCCGATTCACTCTCGACCATCGAAATTCGACGACTCCACCGGGCCATTAGTGAGATTCTGGCCGACGCCATCAAGCACAACGGCACGACGCTCGACGACGAGCAGTTTGTTGATCCTGATGGCAACCCCGGAAGTTTTCAGAATTTCCTCCAGGTGTACAACCGTGAGGGTCAATTGTGCTTCCAGTGTCGGACTCCTATTGAACGTGTGATGTTTCGCCAGCGGTCGACGTACTTTTGCCCTAAGTGTCAAAACTAACCACCGGTACTTCCATGGCGAAGATTGCTAGCGTCTAGCGCGTGTTTCTAAAGCGATTGACCATGAAGGGGTTCAAGTCCTTCGCTGACAACACGGTCCTGGAATTTGAACAGGGTGTCACCGCCGTCGTAGGTCCCAACGGCTCGGGAAAATCCAATGTGGTGGACGCCGTTACGTGGGTACTTGGTGCACAGAGCACTCGGGCTCTTCGCAGTGGCACCATGTCCGACGTAATTTTTGTTGGTACTTCGACGCGTGCCGCGCTCGGACGAGCGGAGGTTTCACTCACGCTTGACAACGCTTCGGGTAAGTTGCCAATCGACGGGGCCGAAGTAACAATTTCTCGCACGCTCTTTCGAAACGGTGACTCCGAGTACGCCATCAACGGGACGACGTGTCGACTTCTCGACATCCAAGAACTGCTCGGCGATTCAGGTGTGGGACGCCAACAGCACATGATCATTGGTCAGGGCCAACTCGACTCGGTACTTAATTCCAGTTCTGAAAACCGACGCTCCATCATTGAAGAGGCAGCGGGTGTTCTGAAACACCGCAGGCGAAAGGAAAGAGCCGAACGTCGACTCGCCGCCACGCAAGAAAACCTAGAACGCCTTGGCGATCTTGTGCGAGAAGTACGTCGTCAGATGCGCCCGTTAGAACGCCAAGCCATCGCCGCTCGCAGCTACGCCGATGTGGAGGCGGACCTTCGTGAAGCCCGTCGCCACTTGTTTTCGTCACGTCTGCACGTTTTCGAAAACCGACAACGAACACTCGACACGCAACTGCGGGCGGCGTCGACGAAAGAGCGAGAACTTCGTCATCAATTGTTGAATCTCGACGCGCAGGCCACCACGGCCGCAGCGGAGATAGCCAGTCGAAAAGAAGAACATCTCGCGTCAACTCTCGGCACGCTCCAGGGTCTCTCCGAACGCGTTCGCGGCACACGACAACTCATTGACGAGCGAGGGCGATCGTTGCAATCGGCGCTGCTCGCGTCGGCCGACGAAAACGTCATCGCCACACTCGAAGCCGATTCGGCCAAATTGAGTGCTGAGCTAACGCAATTAGGCATCGATGAACGTGGCCTCAGTGAACTTCGAAGCGAACTCGAAGCGGCCTCAATTTCCTTCGACGCCGCCAACGAGCAGTACGAAGTGACGTGGGGGAATCTGTCCGGTGCGAGTGCCCAGAGTGAACTTGAAACGGCACTAGAACAGCGTGCCTTGCTCGAACGATCGGGCGCGTCACTGCATGCGTCACTTCGTCGGGTCAACGAACGTCTGGCCGAACTCGACGAAAAATGGATTACGACGAAGAGTCTCTACGACGAGGCCGTCGCACAACAAGCGAACAGCACTGCTGCGCTCGACGACGCGGGCAGAGCTCTTGCTGCAGCAGAGGCCAACGTCAAAGAAGCGGAAGCCGGGCGAGTAGCGGCGGACGAATACCTTCGTGAAGTAACGGACACTTCCGCTCGCTCACAAGCACGCGCCGAAGCGCTCGCGCGAGCTCTCGAAGAGTTTTCTGGCGCGAGTGGCAAGGCCATTATTGGGAAAGTAACTGGCGTGCTTGGATCATTCCTTGAATTGATAGAAGTCGACGAAGGATTTGAGCGTGCCGTGGAATCAGCGGCCGGCGCGTCAGTGTCCGCCGTGGTAGTGGATGGACGAAAGTCCGCGCACGCTGCGTTGCAAGCACTGCGCAACGAAGGTGGCAGCGGTCTGGTTCTTCCAGCAACGGACGTCGCCCGATCGGCCGCCAGTGTCCCGTCTAACTGCACGGCCCTACGCTCGGTCGTACGCCCTCGAAAGGACGCACCAAGAGACGTTACGAAGGTGCTTGACACCATGTTTGCCTCGGCAGTTATTGCGCCGAACTGGGAAGCGGGCATCGAAGTCGCGATGGCGCAACCTGAACTCGTTGTCGTTACGAAAGACGGCGACCGCTTTGCGGCGTCGGGTTGGCGAGTGGCGTCAGGACGTGCGCTTGTAACAAAATCCACGGTCGATGAAGCAGGCGCTCAGGCTGAAGTGGCCGAAGCTCAACTCGCTCCGGCTCGACTTCGCCGAGATGAGGCCGATGCTCGTGTCAGTGATGCGAGGTCGCAACTCAGTACAGCCGCGACACAATTGGTAAAAGTTCAGGGCGATATACAGCACGCTTTCGAAGAAATCGAACGGCTCGGTGAACTTCGCACGCAACTGGAGTTTCAAATTCACGATGCAAGGGCCGAACTTGAAAGCTTGAACGAGGAAGATTCCGTGGTGTCGGCAGATCTGTTAACAATTGACGAACGACTACCTGAACTCCGTGCCGCGGTAGAAGCTTCCGAGGAACGAGCAACGTGGGCCAACGAAGCTCGCACGACGGTCGAAGCACACCGCGAACACGTGAGCTCGTTGGCACTTACGTTGTCGCGCCGTGAGGCCGAGTTTGGTGAGCGAAGACGACTTATTGAACAGCGTCGTGGTGAGATTGAAGCTCGCTTGGAGGGACGAGCGAGCGAACGAGAAGAAGCCACGGTACGACGAGAGCGATTGGAATTTGAACTTCGCACGCTGGAACGTCTCGCGGTCATTGTTGACAACGCCGGAGAGGACGTTCGTTTGTCCCAAGAGGCTTTGGCCTCAACGTACCGTGAACAACTGGAAGTCTCACGCGCGGGAGTCGAACGACTGGAAGAACTTCAGCGTGAAAGAAATACCACCGAAGCGCGGCTCGTTGAGCTCTCCGAAGCAGTGCGCGCTGATGAGATTGAGCACGCCGAATTAGTGGTTCGGATTAACAACCTGTACGAATCGATTCGCCGCGACTTGGCCATTGAACCCGAAGAGCTCGGTGACTCTACAACCTATGAACTTCCCGATGATGTGACGATTGAGCAACGCGTGAGCGAACTCGAAGACCGCATGAATTCTTTGGGACTGATTAATCCTCTGGCGCTCGAGGAGCTCTCGGTTCTAGAAGAGCGCTACAAGGACCTTGATGCTCAAGTGAGTGACGTGCGAAATGCGCGTCGTGAGTTGCAAGAAGTGCTTCGCGCGCTTGACGACGAAATCATGACTTTGTTCTCGGCAGCGGTGGCTGACGTGAACGAGCATTTCTCGACACTCATCGCCATGTTGTTTCCGGGCGGACAAGGTCGCCTTCTTCTTACCGAGCCCGATGATCCGCTGAATACGGGAGTTGAAATTGAAGTGCGGCCAATGGGCCGAAACATTCGACGAGTGTCACTGTTGTCCGGTGGTGAGCGTTCGATGGCCGCCTTGGCATTTCTCTTCGCGGTGTTTCGCTCGCGGCCCTCGCCTTTCTACATGATGGACGAAGTCGAGGCGGCGCTTGATGACGTCAATCTGCAACGATTTCTTGGCCTAGTTGATGAATTCCGTCACGAGGCGCAATTATTAATTGTGACGCACCAAAAGCGCACGATGGAAGCCGCCGACAGCCTCTACGGCGTCACCATGGCGCCTGGTGGTTCTTCGCGTGTGGTGAGCCAACGAGTGCGCGCAACCTCGGAGCTGGAGACGGCGTGAGCATTTTTGGCCGTCGTCGCCAAAAGCGAATGTCGTCAAAAGAGGAACGCGCACCAATGCCCACGATCCTCGTAGATGAAGCGGTAGCTCGTCCACGTCTTGATGGTTCCTCGTCGTACCTTGATCAGCGCCTCAGCGGATCACGAGGGATCTTCGACCGCGTCCGGGCAATTTCGAGCTCCGGTGCCGTCAGTGTCGACGAACTCTCCGTAGTGGAAGAAGTGTTGTTGCGAAGTGACGTGGGTGTTTCGACCACGAACGTCATACTTGAATCTCTTCGCACACACGGTGCACCTGACGGCGTGGCGAGCGCCGTTCGACAAGAACTTCTGGATGCCCTTGGAGAAGATGATCGTTCTCTCCACGTTGACTGTGACGAAGGTCGCATTCCCGTCTGGCTGTTCGTGGGAGTAAACGGCGTAGGAAAGACGACGTCAATAGGCAAACTCGCAAAACGTGAAATCGACGCAGGTGCCCGCGTGGTGTTGGCGGCCGGCGACACCTTTCGTGCGGCCGCAGCCGATCAGTTGCAACTCTGGGCTGAGACAACCGGCGCTGACATCGTGCGAGCGAGTGAAGGGGCAGACCCGAGTTCGGTGGTGCACGATGCTCTCGAACGAGCCAAGGCTCGTAAAGCCTCATTGGTTTTAGCGGACACCGCCGGTCGTCGACACACCAGTTCTAATTTGCTCGACGAACTCTCGAAGATTCGTCGCGTAGCTGATCGTTCGCCCGGTCAAGTTACCGAGACATTGCTCGTCCTCGACGCGACGACGGGTCAAAACGCTCTGACGCAAGCGCAAGAATTTTTGGCCGCTGCTTCGGTGACGGGCATCATTCTTACTAAGCTCGACGGCACCGCGCGCGGCGGCATCGTGGTGGCCATTCAACGTGAATTGGGCGTACCCGTGAAACTCGTGGGCGTGGGCGAATCGGCCGACGACCTCGTACCCTTTGTACCCTCAGAGTTCGTCGAAGCTCTTCTCGAAGCCTGACGGTAACCTGCAGTAGTCATGTTTGACGCACTCACCGATCGATTAGAACGCCTCAGTAGTTCCCTGCGCTCGCGGGGACGCTTAAGTGACGCTGATCTCGACGCTGCCCTCGAGGATGTTCGCACGGCGCTACTCGAAGCTGACGTCGAACTTGGCGTGGTACACGCCTTCATCGAAGCTGTTCGTGAGCGGCTGAGCGGCGACGTTCTCCAGCAGAGTCTCACGCCTGGCCAGCAAGTCATTAAAGCCGTTCACGAGCAGCTCATTGAAGTCCTGGGTTCGAGTGCGTTAAAGGTCACCTACGCGTCACGTCCGCCAACCGTTATTTTGCTCGCGGGACTTCAGGGCGCGGGAAAAACGACAACCGCCGCAAAGTTGGCGTTGTGGTTTAAGCAACAAGGCCGCCAGCCGTACTTAATTGCGGCTGACCTCCAACGTCCCGCGGCCGTTGAGCAGTTACGTGTTTTGGGATCTCAAATTGGCGTCGACGTTTTTAGTGTCTCCACAACGCCCGTTAAGGTTGCCAAGGCGGGTGTTGCTGAAGCCACGCGCCTGGGTCGCGATGTTGTCATCATTGATACCGCGGGTCGATTGGCAATCGACGAAGCGTTGATGCGCGAAGTTCGCGACATTTCAAAAACCACCTCGCCGCATTACACGTTCCTCGTTATTGACGCTGTCACTGGCCAAAGTGCCGTTGAAACCGCTCGAGCTTTTCACGAGTCGTTGGCCCTTAGTGGCATCATCGTTACGAAACTGGACTACGACTCTCGTGGGGGAGCGGTACTGTCGGCGCGCGGTGTCGTAGGACGTCCGGTCGTTTTTGCCTCAACGGGTGAGAAGTTAAGCGACTTCGATCTGTTCCATCCGGACCGCATGGCCTCTCGCATCCTTGGTATGGGCGACATGTTGTCGCTCATTGAAGAGGCTGAACGGACCATGGACGCTGACGTCGTCGCGGAGTCGGCCGGTCGCATGATGAGCGGTCAATTCACTCTCGATGATTTTTTATCGCAACTCAATCAGGTAAAGAAAATGGGTTCGCTCGGTGGTCTTATGAAGTTGATGCCTGGCGTGAGTAAGGAAATGCGAACCGCCGCCTCAAGCATTGAGGACAAAGATATCAATCGCGTAGAAGCAATTGTTCGTTCCATGACGCCCAAGGAGCGACGTGATCCAAGCGTCATAGACGCGTCTCGCCGTACGCGAATTGCCAAGGGATCAGGCACCACCGTGCCGGCGGTCAATCAATTGTTGAATCAGTTCACGCAGATGCGAAAGATGATGAAACAAATGGCCGGTGGAAAGACCCCCGACGTCCCCGGCATGGGCAAAATGGCGAGTCTCGCGGCGCGAAGCGCCCAGTCGCGCGAGCAGTTGCCAGCCGGCTTTGAAGCACTAGGTGCGGGCATGGCAGCGGGTACACCGCGACCTGGTACGAACAGCAAAGGCAAGAAGAAAAAGGGTGGTCGAGTGACCCCACCCAAACAACGCTAAACTTTGTCGCTCGGGTAATCACCACCTGTTCAAATTCGAAGACAGCATTTTCTGAAGGGAATTTTCGTCGTGGCAGTCAAACTCCGCCTGGTTCGCATGGGCAAGAAGAAGCAACCGACCTACCGCGTGGTCGCGGCCGAGAGCCGACGTGCGCGTTCGGGAGCGTTCCTAGAGATCGTTGGGACGTACCAACCCCGTGGCCTTTCCGCTGCGAACCCCGAGACCGTTTTTGACATCGACAACGCGAAGGCTCTGCACTGGCTCCAGCACGGTGCCCAGCCGACGGACCGCGTTCGAAAGTTGCTCCAGGCTTCGGGTGCGCTTGACGAATTCGCGGCCTCGAAGGCTGCGAAGGCCGAGAAGGCCGCCCAGTGAGTGACGTCCACGACGAGTACGTCGCGGGCGATATAAACCAGATTGACGACGCGGAAGACTTCGACGATTACGTCGAGGAATCGTCGGGTAACGCCGAAAAGGCGCTCACGGCTTCAAAAGTGCTTTCGTACGTCGCGACGTCATTGTGCGAAGACACGGAAGCCGTTTCTGTCGACGTGAAGGATCAGGGCAACAAGGTCTTGTTGTCGCTCAACGTCGGACCCAACGACATGGGTCGCGTTATTGGTCGACGTGGACGAACGGCGCAGGCGATCCGTGCACTCGTTGCCGCTGCCGGTGCTCGTGACGGCGTAACGACCTCCGTCGACATCGTCGACTGATCATGGGCGCCGACGAGCGCTCAATGCTTCAAGTGGGCAAAATCATGAGAGCTCATGGTCTTAAGGGACAACTTTCGGTTGATCTCTGGACTGATCGATTAGAACGCCTCGTTCCTGGCACGGTCTTGGAGACGGATCGCGGTCCACTCACCGTGACGCACTCGCAGCCGCACCAACAACGCCACCTCGTTTCGTTCGAGGAAATTACTACTCGCGACGAGGCCGACAAATGGCGCGGCGTAGTGCTATCTGCTCCACGACTTGATATCGCTGGCGTCATTTGGATTGACGAACTCTACGGAGCAGAAGTTGTGACGACCGACGGCATTGTTCGAGGACTCGTCGTGGCCGTTGAGGAGTATCCAGCCAGCGACATGTTGATTCTCGATACTGGTGCGTTGGTGCCACTGACGTTTGCCACCGAGGTCGAACCACGAACGAGGATTGTCATCGACGCGCCCGAAGGTTTGTTCGAATGACCGTTCAAATTGATGTCTTGACGCTCTTTCCTGAGCTGATTGCGTCCTACTGCGCGGAGTCAATTCTTTCTCGCGCGAGCGAACGCGGCGTCTGGTCGCTTCGAACGTTCGATCTACGCGACGCCACTGACGACATTCACCGGACCGTCGACGACACGCCGTACGGAGGAGGAGCCGGCATGGTCCTTCGCCCTGATCCCATTGTCCGAACCGTGGAAGCAGTGACGGACTTAGCTCGACCTTTGATTGTACTCACGCCTTCGGGCCGTCCCTTTTCGCAGTCGGTCGCAAAAGACCTGGCGCAATTGGGTGGTTTCTCCTTGCTTTGTGGGCGCTATGAAGGTTTTGATCAACGTGCGCTCGATCTCGTGGCCGACGATGAAGTATCCCTCGGTGATTTTGTGTTGGCGGGCGGAGAACTGGCCGCGCTATGCGTTGTTGAAGCCGTCGTTCGCTTGTTGCCCGGCGCATTGGGCAATGAAACCTCGACGGACGAAGAGTCTTTTGAAGACGGATTACTTGAATACCCGCAATTCACCAAGCCCCAGACGTACCGAGGACGGGACGTTCCCGAGGTGCTCTTGTCGGGCGATCACGCTCGCGTGGCTCGTTGGCGAAGAGCGCAGGCGCTTCGTCGGACGATCGCTCGTCGACCGGATTTGCTGGCCCAACGAGGTGGTCTCAGCACTGATGACCAGAAGGTTTTGGACGAATTCCCTGAGGTGCGCGGAAGTTCGCCCAGCGGCTAATGTTGTAGAGCCTTCAGTGATCCGAAAGGGACCGCTCTCATGAACCCGACTGAACTTATCGACCGCGACTCACTTCGCGACGACATTCCCGCATTTCGTCCTGGTGACAACCTGAAAGTCCACGTTCGAGTAGTCGAAGGCACTCGTGAGCGCGTCCAGGTCTTTCAGGGCGTCGTTATTCGTCGTCAGGGCTCGGGTTTGCAAGAAACCTTCACCGTTCGAAAGATCAGTTTCGGCGTGGGTGTAGAGCGTACGTTCCCAGTGCACACCCCGACGATTGCCAAAATCGAAGTTGACTCGTACGGTGACGTTCGCCGCGCGAAGTTGTACTACCTCCGGGATCTGCGTGGAAAAGCCGCCAAGATCAAGGAGCGTCGCGTCATCACCGAGCGCGACTAAGCAGCCTTGGCGCCCATGGGCGAAGAGGAACTTGACGACTACGAAGCCACGCTGGAGTTGGCCCTCGTCCAAGAATACAAAGCCGTTATCAGCATGTTTTCATTCGCAGTGGAAACTGATCGACGCTTCTATCTCGCGAACGAAGTAAACGTTGAAGTGCGTTCGCCAGGTACGCCCACGTTGCTTGAAGTGACGCTGAGCGATGCCTGGGTATGGGATATGTATCGCACTGCTCGATTTGTGCCTTCCGTTCGTATCATGACGTTTCGGGACGTCAACATCGAGCGTCTCCCCGAAGCCGAACTGCAACCCTAAGTGTTGACGCACCTCACGGTCCCGGCGGCTCTTTGGCGCGACATACCAGCACAAGTGGCGAATGTTGAAGGATCCGTCTGCGTGTCTCTTAGCGGTGGTTCAACCAGCACAATGTTGGGAGCTGTCGCCAACGAGTTGCGAGGACCCATTGGCGTGTGGCTGGACGTGAGTGAGCAGTATCCAGCGTCTATTGGCGCACGCGACGTAAAGACGTTGGCGCAGATGTGCCACGTTGATTGTGTAGTAGTTGCGAGTAACGATCAAAAGGCGCGACAACACGCGCAAATAGTTGAAGCACTACTCAGTGGCGAGCGGGTCACGCTCGAAAATGACGTCACGGTATTAGACGGTGCCTACAGTCGGCCCGCTCCACCCCAACCAATTGTTGTGTGGTGGCGCGAAGGCGACGAACTCTTGAACGACGAACAGACCCTAAACCAATCAAACAATTCGAACACAGCCGACGTTGACGTTGAGGTATTTTCGTAACGCTTATAGCTCGGGCTGTTGAGCAATCCGATCAGCGACGATTTTTACAGTGACGCGAACTTCGCCTTCGCGACGAAATGGATACGTGTCGACGTCCATGTATTTCTTTGCGAGTCGGTCAATGACTTCGTCGGCTCCGTCAGTCGTGAACGTTCCGACGTGTCCGCGCACGGCAATCACGGTGTAGGGGTTGTCGGGATCGGTGAGAGAGACGGCGACGCGAGCGTCGTTGGCGAGATTGCGAGCCTTGGCTCGACCGAGCGCAGTATTGATGACAATTTCCTCACCATCTAATTCCACCCAGACGGGCGTGACGTGGGGATCGCCGTCGGGGCCCAAACTGGCCACGTGGGCTAAAACTTTCTTGTCGAATATCGCGCGGCTGGCGTCGCTAAAGGTATCGGCCATGGCTACCTCCTCGTAGAACCTTCGGGCAGGCTACTAGTTTGAAGATGGACATACTACGAAATGTGGTCTCGTCACAACGACGACGTTGGTCAGCGACGGACTCCTTTGGGGCCGTGCGCGAAAGGATGTGGAGGAACACGTGGGAGCTTTTCGAACCGAGTCAGACACGATGGGGGAGATTGAAGTACCCGCCGAGCACTACTGGGGCGCTCAGACGGAACGGAGTTTGCACCACTTCGCCATTGGTCATGACGTCATGCCCGCGGCGGTCATCCGTTCGTTCGGAATATTGAAGTTGGCTTCGGCGCGAGTAAATCATGACTTAGGAAAACTCGACGAACAACGAGCAACGTTGATTGAGCAGGCAGCCAATGAAGTCATCGACGGCACCTTGGCGGAAGAATTTCCTTTGCGCATTTGGCAGACGGGTTCGGGTACGCAGACCAACATGAACGTCAATGAAGTTATTGCCAATCGCGCCACGCAGTTAGGGGGTGGCGAACTCGGCTCGAAGGGCCTCGTACACCCGAACGACCACGTGAACATGTCCCAATCATCCAATGACACGTTTCCAACCGCCATGCACATTGCGGCGGCCTCCGAGATCGTCAATCGACTGGTTCCTTCAGTGGAGCGACTGCGCGACGCGCTTGATGTCAAAGCAAAGGCCTACGTTGACGTCGTCAAGATCGGACGCACCCACCTCATGGACGCGGTGCCTCTCACGCTTGGCCAGGAATTTTCGGGCTACGTGGCGCAACTCGACGCGGATCTCGATCGTCTTGCGCTCATCCTTCCTGGCCTCTACGAATTGGCGGCCGGGGGAACGGCCGTGGGCACGGGACTCAATACGCACCCGGAGTTCGGCGCTCGCGTGGCGGCACAAATTGCAGAGTTGACCGGTCTGCCGTTCGTGACCGCTCCCAATAAATTCGCGGCCCTGGCGGCCCACGACGCCGTTATTTTTGCACACGGGGCGCTAAAGACACTGGCGGCAAGTCTCATGAAGATTGCCGACGACATTCGTTGGTTGGGCTCTGGACCTCGTAGTGGCCTTGGTGAACTGCAGCTGCCCGAAAACGAGCCAGGTAGTTCCATCATGCCGGGCAAGGTAAATCCAACACAGTCCGAAGCCATGATCATGGTGGGCATCCAAGTTTTTGGAAATGACTCCGCGGTGTCCATTGCGGGATCACGAGGAAATTTTGAATTGAACGTCTGTAAGCCCGTCATGATTCACAACGTCTGCAATTCCATTGACCTCATGACGGACGCCTGTGACCGCTTCCGAGAATTCTGCGTTGAGGGATTGGAGCCGGACTACGAGCAAATTGAGCATCACCTCAACAACTCATTGATGCTCGTGACCGCACTCAATCCCATCATTGGCTACGACAAGGCGGCCAAGGTGGCAAAAAAGGCGCACAAGGAGCGAACGACCCTGCGCGAAGCCGCTTTGTCGCTCGGATTCTTAAGTGCCGAGGAGTTTGACGCAGCCATCGTGCCGGCGAACATGACGCACCCGTGAGTCGGCCCCCGTTGCTCGACGACGACGTCATTTCGGCGTGGCTCAAAATGCACCCAACGTGGCAGGGAGTTGACGGTCACCTCGTCCGCAGCGTTGCCACGACGACGTATCCCGCGTCGATAGATCTCCTGCAGGCCTGCGTGCCGTTAGCCGAAGGCCTCGATCATCATCCGAACGTGACGGTTGGCTATCGCCAATTGCGCTTCGAGGTGTGGACGCACGACAAGGACGGGCTCACTCAATTGGATCTTGATTTTGGAGACGGTCTTGATCGTGTTCTTGAGGACCACACCGACATCATCGTTACGCCTAAGTAACGGGCAGATTCCAGAGCGCCATCCATCGACTGAGGTCCTTTTCCATCGGTAGATCATCACCAATGAAGGACTTCACCCTAAGTTCAAGTTCGTTATCGCGTTGCTCGTTGGGACGCGGAGCGAACGGATAGAACGTCCCTCGCTTTAGGAGATACACCAGTCGCACGTCGCCGTCACCGGGTGGGGCCTTTGGCACAAATCCAAACACGGCGCATAAGAGGCGTGGACCAAGGCCGTTTTCGACCATGGTGGTGTTCGCCCCATGGACACGCGTCACCAAACTGGGGATGTCGACGTCGTTGATGAGCACCCATTTGAAACCCAAATCGTCAGTCGTGATGGATATGTCGTGATCGGTCTCATCTAAAGCGAGAAGGTCGTGCAACTCCTGATCGGTCGTGATGGTGGTCTCGCCACTGCCAGATTTGAAACAGAGACCCGCGTGGCCACTCGTCACAAGGTCAAGTTCTGAATCGAGCGTCAGGGCACCTGTGGGCAGCGCAAACAAAGCGTCGAGTTGGGGAGCGACCTGCTTGGTTCGACCAAGCACGGTGTCAAACAAACCCATTTAACCGTTAAGTTGCTTTTCGAGTTTCGCGAGTTGGTCCAAGCGCTTTTCGAGGGTGGGGTGCGTCGAAAACAATGCGCCAACACCGCCTTGGGCGAGAGCGGGCGTAAAGAAAAAGGCGTTCATTCCTTCAACCTTTCGAAGATCCGTCTGAGGAATCTTTCCCATCTCGCCATTGATTCGCACGAGGGCACTCGCGAGCGCGCTCGGCTTTCCAATGAGGATGGCTCCCGAACGGTCAGCCGCCAATTCGCGGTACCGCGATAGCGACATCGTGAGCAGGAATGAGATGAAGTAAATAACGACGGAAACGAGCATGGTTACGAGCTCAATAATCACAAGGTTCTGACCGTTTCGACCACCTCGGCCGCCACCCGAAAGCATCGAACCCCACAGGGCCATGCGAGCAACGAGTCCGGCCAACATTCCCACGCCCGACGCAATGGTCATGACGGCTACGTCCTTGTGAGCAACGTGGGAGAGCTCGTGAGCGAGCACGGCTTCTAATTCTTCGTCACTGAGGCGCCGCATAATTCCTCGAGTCGCCACAACGACCGCGGACTTGGGACTTCGACCCGTGGCAAATGCATTGGGTACGTCGGTCTCAGCAACACCTACGCGCGGCTTAGGCATTTCAGCGAGCGCGCAAAGTCGGTCGATGATGGCGTGCAATTGGGGCTCTTCTTCGGGCGTGACGACCTTGGCTCGCATGGAGAACATTGCAATTTTGTCCGAGAACCAGTATTGCGAAAAGATCAACGCAAACGCGAGCACCACAACCAGCACGACGGAGACACCGAGGCTGATGAGAATGCCGACCACGAGGGCGTAGAGCAAGACGAGGGCGAGCCCCGTCATAAACATGCGTGACGAGAGACCTCGGTCCGTTTCGATGTGATGATTTTGAGTTGCCATTATTCCGTTTTTTCTCCTGATGCGAGTTCGTTGGGACTGCTCGTGCCAACCTGCGCTTTTAGAGCCGCGAGTTGTGCGTCGATGTTGCTTTGGGCACCAACTTTGTCCAGCTGCGCTTGAATGTCGTCGTTATTGCTCGTGAGATCGGTAAGGGCACCCGAACTAAGTAGTTCATCGAGTGCGCCCGATCGTGCCTGCATTTCGCTGACTTTGTCTTGAGCGCGTTGCATAGCGGCACCAGCGTCACTCATGGAGGTGGAAATACCGCTAACGGCTTCGGAGATGTGTGACGATGCCTCGGCCGCGGTGTAGGTCGCTTTGATGGTCTCTTTCTTGGTTCGAAAGGCCTCAACTTCAGTTTGCAGGCGCTGCGACGTCGCGATCAACTTTTGCTCCTGATCAGCAATCTGGTCGTGCTGGCTCTGCAAATCAGTCAGTTGGCTGGAAATAGCTTCGCGCCGAGTAAGGGCCTCACGAGCAAGAGGCTCATTTCCCTGAGCGAGTGCGGCCTTGGCCTGGTCACTCAGCTTGTCGCCTTGGGCCTTTAATTGGGCCGCTTGGAGTTCGACGCGCTTTCGAGCGGTGGCGACATCGGCGACGGCGCGACGCACTTTGGTCAGGTTGTCTAACTGTTGTTCGTACGAAAGGTCCAGTGTTTCTCTGGGATCTTCGGCCTTATTGAGCGCCTTGTTGGCCTTGGCCTGAAATATGGTCGATGCACGTTTTAATAGACCCATCGGGATCCTCCCTCTTCATGTAGCAGCCTAGGTCCGCTCTTAGTTGATCAAGTTCCCTTTTTAGAAGGCTCTTATGGAATTCGAGCTACAGCGCCACACATTACAAGTGGGTTCAACTGTTAATTGCGCGGTAACTCGCGGTCCTGTTTTTGGGCCATTTCTCCTAATTCCAAACGGTACGTTTCGAGCGCTATCGCCAGTTCTGGATTCGAAGTTCCAAGAATTCGAACGGCGAGAAGTCCCGCGTTCGTGGCGCCGTTTATGGCCACGGTGGCAACGGGCACGCCGCGAGGCATTTGCACGATGGAAAGTAGCGAGTCCATACCGTCGAGTCGCGAAAGTTGTACCGGAACACCTATGACTGGAAGTGTGGTGACACTCGCCAACATTCCTGGCAGGTGGGCCGCACCGCCGGCACCGGCGATGATGACGTGTAGTCCTCGTTCTCGAGCGCTTGCGCCATATTGGATCATGGCGTCTGGTGTGCGGTGCGCCGAAACAACGTGGGTTTCAAAACCAACGGAGAAGTCCTTAAGGACCTGCGCTGCTTCGATCATCACGTCGAGGTCCGATGAACTGCCCATGACTATGCCGACTACTACGTCACTCATTCGTCCTCCATTTTGGCACTCGTTTTTAGTGCGTTGGCACTCTGCCATGCTCTCACGCGCACGGACGTTGCGTCGTCGCCCGTGACCGTCACGTGACCCAGTTTTCTTCCTGATCGCCACGTTTTCCCGTAGTCGTGGACGTGAGCTCCCGTGACCGCCTGGGCATTTTCTAGGGAGCCCGGTTCGTCCGAACCCACAATATTCACCATGACGGCAAAGGGCTCGGTGGGTGTCGTGTCGCCGAGTGGCAAGCCAACAACACCGCGTAAATGATTTTCGAACTGGCTCGTATTGGTTCCTTCAATGGTCCAGTGCCCGGAGTTATGTGGTCGCGTTGCGACCTCGTTCACGAGGACACCTTCCTCAGTAACAAAGAGTTCAACCGCGAGGATCCCCACAGCGTTAACAATGTCGGCCACGCGCTGGGTGACGTCTTCGGCTTGCGCGAGTTCTTGAGGTCTAAGTTGAGCAGGAAATCGCACCTCGGAACACATGCCGTTTGTTTGGACGGTGGTCACAATGGGCCAAAAGACGCGCTCACCGAGTGTGTTCGTAGCGACCACACCCGCAACTTCGCTCTTTAGCGTCAGTCGCTCTTCCAAGAGAACTTCGCCGAATTCGCTCATTCGCCGAGCGCTTTTTCGTGCTTCGTTGAGATCGTTCGTTACCACGACGCCGCGCCCGTCGTAACCACCGCGGGCGGCTTTGACAACGGGAACGCCGGCGAATTTACCTACGGCTTCATCGAATGCAGCCTCGTCCCACGACTCAAGAATGACGAAGCGAGGAACGCGGACACCGGCCGCCAACAACGTACGACGTTGGTAGGCCTTGTCCACGGCGAAACGCAGTGCCGCTGAGGACGGATAGACCTTTGCGCCTTCGAGTTCGAGTTTCTCGATAACCGCTAGTTCCACCAGTTCGTGGTCAAACGTGACGACGTCAACTAGCGAACTCAGTTCGCGAATGGCTAGTTCGTCCGTAGCAGCTCCAATGACAACGTGGTCGGCGATATCGTTGGCAGCATCGGCTTCGCTACTTGCGAGCACCGTCACTGCAATATTGATCGGACCAGCTGCTTGCACCATCATTCGTGCCAATTGACCCGCTCCCACCACGCCCACGCGCGTGGTGGCGGGGCTTTGGGTAACCTTCGGCACGACCAAAACGCTACTGGTCTTTGCGACAAAAGGGGACGAACGAATGCGTATTTCCATTGGACTGGACACGGACGGGGGCATCGAGTCAACACTGGCGCGCGCCCGCAAACTTCGCGACGCGGGTTTCACCAGCATGTGGTCGTCACAGATATTTGGACCTGACACCTTGACGGCGCTCGCCATTGTGGGTCGCGAACTTCCGACCCTTGACCTAGGAACGGCCGTTGTTCCGATCCAGCCACGCCACCCGTCCATGCTCGCGGCACAGGCTCGCACCGTGCAAGAGGCAATCGGCGGCCACCTTTCACTTGGCATTGGGCTTTCACATCAGGTGATTGTCGAAGGAATGTGGGGCATTTCGTTTGACAAGCCCGTGCGCTACATGCGTGAATACTTGGAAGCACTGGCCCCGTTGCTGCGCGGAGAAAATGTGTCGGTAAAAGGTGAGCGCGTAAGTGCCACATCACTTAGCCCCGTAGGACCAAAAGACGTTGACCCGCCGTCATTGCTAGTGGCGGCTCTTGGCTCCAAGATGTTGAAACTGGCGGGAACACTCACCGACGGCACACTGACGTGGATGACGGGTCGCCAAACCATTGCGACGCACGTGGCGCCCACTATTAATGAAGCAGCGAGCGAAGCCGGTCGACCCGCGCCTCGAATTGTCTGCGCGCTGCCAATCTGCGTGACCAGTGACATCGAAGGCGCCAAAGCGCGCGGCAACGAAATTTTTAAGGTGTATGGGACGTTGCCCAGTTACGCGGCCATGCTTGAAAAAGAAGGCGTGAGCGATCCCGCCGGCGTGGCGATACTCGGTTCGAGCGAACAAGTGCGTGAGCAAGTTTCCTTGTTAGCCGAAGCGGGTGTAACCGAGTTCTCTGGTAATCCATTTGGCGAAGCGAGCGAGCGTGAGGACACGTTGGCGCTGCTCGCAGAGATGAATGCCAAGTAGTCGCCGTGAATTCCGACGCGGCCCAGGCACTGCCGAAGAATGTCGTTGTCGTTCTTTTTGATTCGCTCAATCGACATCTTCTGGGCGCATACGGCAGTAAGGAATTCGCCACGCCGAATCTCGACCGCTTCGCCGCGCGGTCTACGCGGTTTACGAATCACCTGACGGGATCGTTGCCGTGTATGCCGGCGCGTCACGACTTGTTATGTGGAGCCATTGATTTTCTATGGCGTCCTTGGGGGTCGATCGAAATCTGGGAAGACGCCATTACGTATGACTTACGTCGCAGTGGCGTCGTAACACAACTTGTGACGGATCATCCGCATCTCTTTGAGGCGGGCGGTGAGAACTATCACGTCGATTTTTCCGCTTGGGACTACGTTCGCGGCCACGAGGATGATCCTTGGAAAACGCGCCTCGACCCCTCATGGTTTGGCGCTCCGGCACTACCGGCGCAACCCGCCGCCATTGATCGCAATTACACGAAGTCGCGAACGTATTTCAAAGAAGAGTCGGATTTTCCCGGTCCACGAACTATGCAGGCAGCCGCGTCGTGGTTGCGAGACAACGCCCACAAACACGACCGATTTTTCTTGTTCGTTGACGAATTTGATCCGCATGAACCTTTTGACACACCCGAACCGTGGGCGAGTCTCTACGACGATGACTGGGTCGGCCCCAAGGTCATCTGGCCGCCCTACACGGCGGCCAATGGACCAAACGTGCCCGACGAACGCACGGGTCGCCAGATTCGCGCTAACTACGGTGCCAAACTCACGATGATCGACCACTGGTTTGGACGGATGCTCGAACAACTCGACGAACAACAACTCTGGGGAGAGACGGCCGTCATTGTGCTGACCGACCATGGTCATTACCTCGGCGAGCGCGGAGGAATTTGGGGGAAACCTGGCGTGCCGATCTACGCCGAGATGGGCCACATTCCGCTCATGGTCGCCTGGCCGGGCGCGACGCCGAAGGAAAATAACACCTTGACGACAACCGTTGATATCCACGCGACGCTGTGCGAAGTGTTTTCGGTCAAGCCCGCTCACCGAACGCACGGTCACTCGCTCGTCGGTACCGTGACGGGACAAGGCACATCGTCACGCGACTCTGCTCTCACGGGCATATGGGGACGCGAAGTTGTCTACGTGGACAACGACCTTAAATACGTGCGTGCACCACTCGAGGACAACCGACCACTGTCCATGTTCTCTAATCGTTGGTCGACGATGCCGATTCACGCCTATCCCCAGATCAGACTTCCTCGTCCGGACCATCGCGCGTACCTCGACACCATGCCCGGTTCGTCCGTCCCCGTTATTCGCCAACCCTTTGAAAAAGATGACCCCGTGCCGTTTTGGGCGATGATGGGATCGTTTCATGGTGACCATCTTTTTGATCGAGTGAATGATCCCGACGAGTCGCACAATGTAGCGTCCGATGCACTGGTGTCACAGGCGAAAGAGGCGCTTCGTGAGGCGCTTCGCAAAATCGAAGCGCCCGAGGAACAACTGACGCGACTCGGTCTTTCTTAGTTCGGCACCATCGTGTGCTTGAACTCGTTGAGTCCTGGCGTGCCTTTGATCAAAGAGACAATTGAAGCAATCAGTTGGCGCGACGCTTCGTCGTCACCGTTGGGCGGATCCATGTAGCGAACAAACGTAGCGTCGTTGTCAACGAGAAACGTTGGTACGCCGAACGCTTCGTACTTCTCGTAGAGATGAAAACTTTCGCCCATTGCCTTTTGGGGACGACCACTCGCGAGGTCGGAATCAACCAAAGCAACGTCAACGCCGACAGAATCTAAGACCTCGCGAACTTCTTTGTACGTGGAGAGTCGAATGAACTTTTCGTGACGGGCACGAAAGAGCGCCTCGTGAGTCGCGAGAAATTTGTCGGGCTGCTGGTCACGTACGGACACGCTGGCCGCGAGGGCGGCGACGTCGTCGGCCATTGCGGGATCCTCCCAAACATCGGGCGCGCCGGGTGCGCGAGGTCCCTGAGAAAGGCTCCAGGGCTCAAAGGTGATTGCGAAATCGGCTCCGGCTCGAAGGGCGGCAATGACATGGAGGTGAATGTTTTTCGCAAAAGGACAGCGATAGTCGTAACTGAGAGAAAATGCTTCGGTCATTCCGATAGCCTAGGAGTCGGAAGACAATGTCGTCAGGGACGCTTTTGAGAGTCCCGAACATGTCAAGGCGATCTGAGGAGACGTTTTAAAGTGAAGAAGAAAATGCTGGCATCGAACGTTCAAAAGGGCTTTTTAGCTCTGACAATTGCCGTAACGGGACTCGTTGGATTTAGCGCGCTCGGCGCTTCGGCCGCGACACCAGCGCAAAGCGAAAAGGCAATTACCACTGACTGGGTCACGTTCTTCAATGGCAAGTCCGCGCTGAAAAAGCAGGAGACGCTCATTCAAAACGGAACCGTCTTTACGCCAACGCTCAAGTCGCAAGCTGCTGGCCCCTTGGCGCCAGAAGCATCCGCCAAGGTCGTCAGCATTACGCATTTGACCGCATCAACGGCGACCGTGAAGTTCAGCCTCTATTTGTCGGGCACACTTGCACTGCCCAACCAGACGGGACTCGCGGTGTTGCAAAACGGCATTTGGAAGGTAAGCGACTCCGCGTTTTGCGGGCTGCTGAAATTGCAGGGTGTTAAGCCTAAGGTGTGCGCTGCCTACTAACAAATCCTGTTGAGCAAGCATTTGTTCATTCTGTCGAAACCCAAGAATTGGAATCGAGATTCTTTTCGTGCCTAGGGTGATGGCTGTCGGCACGTGGGTGGTCGACGCATTGACCAGCGACGAGGTACGTGAGTGAGTGACATAATTCGCGCAGCATTGGTGCAAACAGCGTGGACCGGTGACAAAGAGTCCATGATTGATCTGCACGAGAAGCATGCTCGTACGGCCGCGGCACAAGGTGCGCAGGTGATCTGTTTTCAAGAACTTTTCTACGGGCCGTATTTTTGTCAGGTACAAGACGCCGCGTTCTATGACTACGCCGAAGCGGTTCCCGAAGGACCAACGACGCAACGTTTCGCGACTCTTGCCAAAGAACTCAACATGGTCATCATCTTGCCGGTGTACGAACTGGAGCAAGAAGGTGTGCTCTACAACACCGCCGCGGTAATCGATGCTGACGGCACGTATCTAGGCAAGTACCGCAAGACCCACATTCCACAGGTCAAGGGCTTCTGGGAAAAATTTTACTTTCGCCCCGGTAATCTCGGCTATCCAATCTTTGACACCGCCGTTGGACGAATCGGTGTGTACATATGTTACGACCGGCACTTCCCCGAAGGTTGGCGTGCGCTGGGACTTGCTGGAGCGAAGATTGTTTTTAATCCGTCGGCGACGAGTCGGGGACTCTCGGCGTATTTGTGGCAGTTAGAACAGCCGGCGTCGGCCGTGGCGAATGAATATTTCGTGGGGGCAATTAACCGCGTTGGCGTGGAAGACCTCGGCGACAATGACTTCTACGGTCAGTCGTATTTTGTAAGTCCGCGTGGACAATTCGTCGGCGACGTTGCAAGCACCACGAGCGAAGAGGTCATCGTTCGCGATCTTGATATGGACCTTCTAAAAGAAGTACGTGAACAGTGGGCCTTCTACCGTGACCGACGACCTGATATGTACGGACCTTTGGTGGAGGGTTAGAAAGGCTTATGGCCAAGATCCTCATTCACTCAGGCATTTTGTTGTCATCTTCTGGGCAAACCGCGGGTGACTTACTAATTGAGAATGAAATCATCAGCGCCATTGGAGCTCCGGGATATTTCTCTGACGTCGCGGCAACGTGCGACAAGGTTATTGACGCCACAGGCAAATATGTTCTGCCCGGCGGTATCGACGTTCACACGCACATGGAGTTGCCCTTCGGTGGAACCGCTGCGTCAGACACTTTCGCGACTGGTTCAACAGCCGCGGCTTGGGGCGGTACTACCAGCATCATCGACTTCGCCGTTCAACGAACCGGTGAGGACGTGCACGACGGACTCGCGGCCTGGCACGCGAAAGCTGACGGCAACTGCGCGATTGACTTCGGCTTTCACATGATTATCGGGGGAGTGGACGACGCTGCTCTCGACGCTATGGAAGACCTGACGAATAATGAAGGCATCACGAGCTTCAAGCTCTTTATGGCGTACCCCGGTGTCTTCTATTCGGACGACGGGCAAATACTTCGAGCAATGCAAAAGGCATCGTCGCTGGGCGCGATGATGATGATGCACGCCGAAAACGGTCCGGCGATTGACGTTCTCGTTAGTCAGGCGCTAGAACGTGGTGAAACCGACCCTCGCTACCACTCGCTGACGCGCCCGGTGGAAATGGAAGAAGAAGCGACTCACCGAGCCATCATGTTGGCAAAAGTCGCTAAGGCACCTCTCTACATTGTCCACATGAGTGCAAAAGAGGCAGTCCGTGCTGTTGTGGAAGCACGTGATCGTGGCGCCAACGTTTTTGGTGAGACGTGCCCGCAATACCTGTATCTGTCGTTGGAAGAACACTTGTCAAAGCCAGGCTTTGATGGAGCGGCCTACGTGTGCTCTACACCTCTTCGCTCTCGAGAAGAAGGCCATCAAGACGCCCTGTGGCAGTACCTTCGCACGAATGATTTGTCGGTAGTGAGTACTGATCACTGTCCGTTTTGCATGAAGGACCAAAAGGAGCTTGGTCTTGGGAATTTCTCCAAGATTCCAAACGGTATTGGCTCGGTAGAGCACCGTATGGATCTCCTGTATCAGGGGGTGGTCACCGGCGAGATCACGCTCGAGCGTTGGGTGGAAATTGCCTGCACGACACCCGCGCGCATGTTCGGTCTTTATCCAAAGAAGGGCGTCTTGGCCGCCGGATCTGACGCCGACGTGGTTGTCTACGATCCCAATGCCGTGACCAACATCGGCGTAGCAACGCACCACATGAACATGGACCACTCGGCGTACGAAGGAATTCGTGTTAACGGACACGTGGACACCGTGCTCTCGCGAGGCAATGTCGTCATTGAAAACAACACATTTACGGGGCGCGTCGGCCATGGAAAATATTTACGGCGAGGGCTTAGCCAGTACCTCATCTAGGCCCACGAGCCAACCGAATCATGGGAGGAGTTGAAAATGGATTTTGGCGTTGTCTTACAGACAAACCCGCCGGCGTCGCGCGTGGTTGAACTCGCCGTACGAGCAGAAAACCTTGGCTTCGACTATGTCTGGACTTTCGACAGTCACATTCTCTGGGAAGAGCCGTTTGTGATTTACAGCCAAATTCTCGCGGCGACCAGAAAGGTCATCGTGGGACCCATGGTGACTAATCCCGCAACTCGAGATTGGACCGTGACCGCAAGCTTGTTTGCCACGCTTAATGAAATGTACGGCAACCGTACAGTTTGCGGCATTGGACGCGGGGACTCAGCCGTCAGGGTCACCAATGGTAAGCCCACGACACTCGCGACGTTGCGCGAATCGATTGAGGTCATTCGAGAACTGGCCAATGGTCGAAGCGTTCACTACAACGGTTCAACATTGAGTTTCCCTTGGGGAACGAAGAGTTCCTTGGAAATTTGGGTTGCCGCCTATGGTCCAAAGGCGTTGGCGCTCGCGGGCGAAGTCGGCGATGGCTTTATTTTGCAATTAGCAGATCCCGAAATTACTGGCTGGATGATCGCCGCGGTGAAGGAGGCGGCGGAAAAAGTTGGTCGCGATCCGGACGCCTTGACGTTTTGTATTGCGGCACCGGCGTACGTTGGTGACGACATCGAACATCAACGTGATCAGTGTCGTTGGTTCGGGGGCATGGTCGGTAACCATGTTGCGGACATTGTCGAACGCTATGGCAACGACCAGGCGATCAAGATTCCCAAAGCTCTCACCGACTACATCGCCGGTCGCAAGGGGTACGACTACAACGAACACGGTCGCGCGGGTAATACACACGCCGACTTCGTCCCCGACAACATCGTCGATCGTTTTTGCCTCTTGGGTTCCGCCGAACGACACATTGAACGTCTCGAGCAACTGCGCGACCTCGGCGTCACGCAGTTCAGCGTCTACTTACAACACGACGCCAAACTGGAGACCCTCGAGGCATACGGTGAGACCATTATTCCTGCGCTCAGCGGACCTTTTGTTGCAAAAGTGTGAGCCGACACAAACGTTTTAGGATTTGTTGAGCAACGTATCTCTGGCAGTTTTGAATTCGTCAGCGTTGATTTCACCCTTGGCAAATCGCTCCTCCAAAATCTGAAGCGCTGGTGAACGTGGACCTGGTCCCGGACCGTGACCAATGTCGTGTGGAAGGTGGCCGGGGTGAAGATGTCCATGACCATTTCTTCCTCGCCATAATGACGCTGCGAGAAAAATTAAACCAAGAACGACGATGAGTAGGAAAATGAAGCCAAAAACGTGGAATCCGTGGTCAGTTTGATAAGGACCGTTGCGGAACATGATGTATCTCCCTGCTTGTGCGTGCGCACGTTGCACTATCTCTCTATCGTCGCACCTTTATTTAAGAATCTGCGCATCACCAATGTAAGAATCTGATTTAAATTCGAAGAGTTTCAATGGAATTAGGCAAAGTTCTTTTCAAGTTTGTGACTATCGACCCTGAGTGTCGTGAGCCTGAAAAAGCGAAGGTGTGTTGTGACACTGATCACCAACGAGGCCAAACCTTGCATTACCATTCGTGACAATCGGGTAGTGACGCATATCTCGTGGCTACCAGCGGTCTTAGTTCTGAGCTTTGAATTGTTGTGCGTCGTCGCACTAGTGAGAATCCGGCGGCGACGTGGTCGTCGGAGATTCATAGTTTCCCCAGGCGTCGATCCGCGACAGATTCTTAAGTTACGTCTGGCGAGCGGTAAAATTGATGAGGCAACGTACGTCTCGCTGCGGCGCCTAATTGACGATTGATGCGAAGTTGTGAAGCAGCAAGATTAGTAGTTTGAACTCACAGTTCTCTATTACGCAGGAACGTTGATGCCATTTGAGCGACAAAGGTCTTTGAAAGCGCAGAATCGGCAAGTATTTTTTGATGGCGTGGCAGTATAGGAACCTTGCTCATAGTACAAAATGATTCGATCCCAAGCAGATCGGGCTGCGTTTTTTCGCGCGATAATGACAGGCGTTGTAACAGTACGTTCAATGCTTTCGCCGTGGGCAACGTAGAGTAGACGAATGTTTTTAGGTCGTTCTCCTAGTGCTTCTTCGCAGAGGGCGGCGTAGATTTCTGCGTTGGCGAACGTTTTGGCATCAAAATTTCGATTGGGCAGTGAGCCAGTTTTGTAATCAACAATCGTGAGACTTCCGTCGTCGTTCCGGTCCAATCGGTCAAGAATGCCGAGCATGGGCACGCCTTCGACCGAGGCATTAATTTTCCGTTCAACTCCTTCTTCATGGACCAAGGTGGGATCTTCCATGGCGAAGTACTTCACGAGAATTGCTTCAATTTCGCGGAGCAACTTCGCCTCTGTGACGTCGGTGAGCCCGATTTCTTCTCGAACTTCGATTGTCATGACTTGTTCTTTGGCGCCGTCAACGAATTCACGAGCTCGTTCAATCGTGCGCTCATTCGCCGGCAGTAAAAATAGTGATTCTAAAATGGCGTGCACAAAATTGCCCTTGGCGGTGGCGTACGTGGCGGGTTGACGAATTCGCTCTATGGACGCATGTTGAAATCGTCGCGGACATGCCTGAAAATCTTGTAGGCGCGACGGTGAAAGCGCGACGGGGAGCGGTTGATTAAAAGCCATTCTCACAAGATAGAGACTGGGTGAGACACCATTCTTGATGCTCGGTGGATAAGACTGTTTTCGTGTCGGATTCACACCACGTCGATGAGGCAACCAAATTCCAGAGGTCTCCGTCCTGGGCGGGCGTCTACGAAGGAGAATCGGTCGTCGTCAATATTCCTCGTGGGCGCCGACGTCATTGGGTGTTCGTAGCCCACGTTCGAAACGTTGTGACGAACGATGAATGGATTGAAGTTCGAGGCGGTAGGTCCGGCGAAGCCATCACTCGGTCGTTTCGGACGGGCCTTATCTATCCCAAAGGTTCTAGATCCAGTAGCCGAGAAAACGAATGGTCATTACTCGAAGCACCCCGACTCCCGTTCGAATACTAGAAGGTGGACTTTTCGACGGTGCTGGTTGTCAAATATTGAACGCCCGCTTTTGAACACGCACTAAACGGAAACGACACATACTTTGAAGCCTTCTGGTTGGGGGGATAGACCTTTAATCCGGCTGCTATCACTGGCTTGCACGTTGAAGTCGAATAATTGCCCGTATCGACAATTCCAATCGTGGCCGTTGCCGTGTTGGCACTTGTCGCGGATCCTTGTCCCGCACCGGCGCTCACGCTCGTCAGCGTTATGTCCTTGCTCGGATAGACACTTGATCGATTGGCGGGTGAGCCAATTTGGTGCTGGGTGATATTCACGCCCGAAACTCCGGGGTAGCCCTTCAGCGTGCAGGTGTGACCCGAGAAGTTGGTGAAGTTCAGTTGGTAATACGACGTGCCCGCAGCGCCATTGCCAGAGGTGTCAAACCAAACATCCAGTGTTGAGGTTGAACAGGCGGGGGGAGCAGACTTAGGCGACGACACCGGAGGACTTGCTTGGGAGAGTCCCGCGTTCAAGGTGATGCCAAGAACTACCAGAGACGTGACCAACGAACCCACGGCAATGTTGCGCAAGGTTCGAACGCCAACGTTACGAAAAGGGGCCTGCTGTTGCATGTTGTCTCCTAGACCACGAGTGCCTAAAGCGAAGTGTACGTTGCCCGAGCCCACGCAATGAAGCAGGAGCTAGGAGACTTGGTCACTTGCTAAGAGAGCTCCGTCGTGGTTGAACGCCACGACCACGGGCCCTTCTTTATTCGCTTGGTACCACTCTGATTTGGGCGTTGTGATCCAGCCATAGAAAAGGCCCCCGACCAGCGAAAGCCGCGCCGATGAGCCGTTTGACCACAGTGCTTCGAGTTTTGCGACCTTGGTATTGGCAATACCAGCAATGAAGGTGTTGGATTTGCGTGGGCAAACCGATGTAGAACACAAATAGGAAACGGGCCCCTCCAGACTTACGGCGAAAGGCTGCGTTAACTGCGACGACTTTGATTCCGAAGAAACGGCATCCCAGGATCCATTTGAAAAGGACATAATGCATTCGCCGAACGTTGACTCGTTATAAAAGAACGCAACGCCCTTGGCGCTTCGTTGAATGACGCCGTAGGGAAACGTGCTGAATATGGGCGTGTTTGGATTTGAGGTGTGGCAGGCCGGCTCAGCCTTTTCGGCGGTCAAAATGGGGATGCGTCGACCAATGTCGTTGCCTCGAATGAAAACAAATGAAATGAGAAAAAGGGCGGGCAAAAAGAGGAGCAGAAACTTCTTATTAGGCAGTGCCCTCGTTTGTTCCGCCATATGGTCAGATCACTTTCGTCGTCAGGTTGCCAGACAAGTGTACGTGGCGTATCGCCGTGCCCTAATTGCTAATGAATTGACTCCAGCGAACTTGGAAATGAGACACAACTTGGCGGTTGACAATGCCTCGTGGGGCTAATCGTGAGTCGTACAATCAACCAAGGACTTATTTAAGGTGAGTCGACTGCGGGGGCATTGTGATTGCAATTTGGCACTGGTTCTTGCAAGTCACGGGCACGGATAACGAAGCCAGCAAGTGGTACGCGTTCTGGAGTGGATTTGGCGCTGATTTCACCGAAGGCGCCATTTTTTTGAGCTTGTATGCGCTTTATCGCCGACACAAATGCCAGAGTTGCTGGCGACCTGCTTTGAAGGGTGGCTTGGGAAGGGTGCAAGGAACGCACTATGAAACGTGTCATAAGCACACGAACGATCAGGAGCACGACTCGCTTCGAGAGCAGCACAAGATTCGTCACCCCGAGATGCACAAGCACCTAGAGAAGGGAAGTGAATGATTGCTGCGACATTTTTCGATCGGTGGATCTGGCCAGCTGGAGGATCCGGTGGCATACCGGGTGATGTTGTAGCGACCCTCATCTGGGTCATCATCGCGGCCGTTGCGACCACGATTTTCTATCCACCCTTACGTAAAGCCATTGAGAAGTTCATTAAGCGACACCTTGAAGAGGGAACGGCGGAACTCCACGCAAAACTTGACCACATAATTGAGCATCACCCCGACATTCCACCTTATTTGTCGAAGAAAAAGGACTGATGGTGGTGTCGGATGCAAGGGGCCCGACAAAAATCATTTCAACTAAACGCGCGGAGCGGGTGACGGGGATCGAACCCGCATGGCCAGCTTGGAAGGCTGGAGCTCTACCATTGAGCTACACCCGCGCGCTCTGGAATTTCAGAACCTCAGAAGTCTAGAACAGCGACCGCTTCGCCCTAGCGTGTGGGAGTGTCCTCAACGTTTTTTGACCGCGCCGGCGGGCAGCCGTTCTTTGATGAATTGGTTGAAAACTTTTACGTTGGTGTGGAGTCCGACGAGTTGCTTCGCCCCATGTATCCAAAAGATTTGACCGAATCGAAGAGCCACCTCGCCCTATTTCTGGCGCAGTACTGGGGTGGACCTCGCACCTACCAGGACCTTCGAGGACACCCGCGTCTTCGAATGCGCCACGCGCCATTTCACATAACCAAACGCGCTCGCGACGCGTGGCTTGTTCACATGAACGAGGCAGTGGCGCAATCCTCCACCTCGTTATCACCCGAAGATCGAGCGGATCTTTTGGCGTATTTTGACTTGTCGGCGCATCAATTACGAAATGTCTAGTGGAGCTGCTGTTTCGTGCTGCGTCGCTTAGCGACGAGGAGCACGAAGCCGCTGAGCACCAACAGGCTCGCTAGCGATAACGGGAGCCACGGGTCAAAGCCCGTAAACGCCAGCGTCTCAGGAATTGCCAATTTCAGTTTCGTGGCTGGTGAAGAAGTAGTGAGTACGCCCGTGCAGTGGAGACTGGCATCAGATTCGTAGCCGAGAGGCGAACCATCTTCACGTACACACCACGCATGACCAGCTGGCAGCGCAAATTGTAGAGCTCCTTGCGCGTTCGTCTCGTTGATGGCCCACAGGGTCATACCGAGAGGTACCGCAATGTTGGACGGAGTTGGTGCAGGAGAGTAACCAAGGGGGAATGGGTTTAGTACGAAGAGTTCGTAGTAGGCGTGCGCGACCGCGACGTTGGGCTGGTTGGCGCTGAACTTGTGGACGGCTAGATCGATTGTCGAAGAAATTTCAGGGAGGGCAATCGTCAGCGTTGGCAAGACGCCTAACACGCCGGTGCAGTGCAGCGAAGGATCAAGGACGTAACCAATTGGTGTTGCCACTTCGTGCAAACACCATTTGTAACCAACTGGTACGACGAAGATGAGTTGCCCGTCGGAATTCGTTACGCCTCGGCGAACGTACGTAAGCCCCGGGTACGAAGGAACACTCGGCGGCGGTATGCCTGAAAAGTTCGTAGGACCCGGTTGTTCGACGTAGAGGTCGTACGTGGCGTTTGGAATTCCTGTTGTAGGTGAAGCAACGTTGAACTTGTGGCCTTCAAGCAACGTCGAATGCGCGGGCGGAAGTGTTGGAGTTGCGGTGTTAGGTACCACCAACGTTCCAGAGAGTGGACCAGGAGCATAAATCGCCGCTCCGTCTTGGGCACTGACGTCGAGTTCGGTCGGCGCAAAATACTGCAGACCGGACGAACCAATGCTGGCCGACGCGTCGATCGTCACGTCGGCGTTTGTCGCCGCGTTAATGACGACGGTGCTTATTCCCGTCGAGCCAGTCGAGGTCGAAAGAGTAGCGAGACCCGAGTTCGAAAAAACCGCATTGGTGAGCGTGATGTTCACGAATTGATTCGCCAACGGACTGGCTAGTCCGGGCGCGGTTACTTCAATAGCCACGGACGCTGTCGTTGCCATTGAGGTGGCGCCACCGATAAGTGAGACCGTGAGCGTTGGCACTGCGGTCATGGCCGCCACCTGTTGTTCAAGGGTCATAAGCGCGCCCAGTGCTTTGGCAAGTCCGTTCGAGGAAGGAGGTAGCGCGGTGGAATAGGCGGCGTTGTCAAAAAGCAGTTTGGCCGCAACCGCGACGTCGTCCGAGCTGAAGCTTGGTGCGTCGCCGTTTTGCCACCATCCGTTTACTTGAGCCTGCGAAAAAGCCCAACCGAGGTTGTTCAGCGTCTTGATCTGCCCGACCGGGAAACTTGGGGAAGTAACTGGTTCATAGTCATACGCGGGATTCGGGTAGTCCGCTCCACTCGCCGGCGGTTCGGCGCACAATATCCAGCCGAGCGGTGTGGGAAAGCCCAAACCGTAGATTCCGTAGTAGGTATTTTCTCCGTTGAAGGTATCGCAGGCGCCGTGCCACGACGATGTCGGAGTGCCCGAAGAACACGCTGCTTTCGAAAGTACGTTCTTCAATGATGCGGCCCCCGCCACACGGGCGGCGCTCAAGGAACTGACGGTGACGACCGCGAATAAAACCAATAATGTGACAAAAAAGCGTGACACAAAGCGACGCTAAACGTGGCGCTCGTTACGGCCGGTGCTTACGATAGTGCCGTGAGTCATAAGTCGATGTTCCGCGACGGAGAGTTCCCGATTATTGCGGTGACACCGGTATCGCGCGGAGTTATTCGACCACTTCTCTTGGCCCTGGCGCTTATCGGGGCCGTGATTGCCATTGGCACCAACTGGAAATTCGTGCACCGGTACGAACTGATCATTGCGGTAATAGTCGGCGCGGGGCCGGCGTTTGTCACGCTCACAAGGTGGTGGCGTTGGCGCTCGCACAAGGTCATCGTCAGTTCCGAGCGCCTGATTACCTTGGCGGGTATCTCGAGCCGTCGGCGCACGTCGCTTGAACTCTCGGACGTCTATTCCACCACGGTCGAACAGCGTTGGTGGGAGCGAGTACTTCGCCGGGGTGCCGTTTTCGTAGAAACGCAGCAAGGTTCCGTCTATTTGGGGAGAGTTCGACACCCCGAGGCACTTGCTCGAGTCATTGATCGTCAGAGGACTCGTCGAGATGACGTGGCCCAGCAACAACTCGATGAAGGCGACCGCCTCAGTGATGCTTTATCCAAGGGTCTGCTCACGGATGATGAGTACGATGAACGCTGGCGACACCTCTTTGGACCCGATGGTCCGCGGGGTTAGCACTCTACGAGGACTAATGACAGCGACGAATTCAAATCCCGATACCGTGAAGAACGTGGTTATCCGATATCGCTGCACGGCTTGTGGCAATTTGACTCGCTTTGACGTGGTGGAAACCACGTCGGTCAGAGCGTTTCATCACTTCACGGTCGGTGGCGAGCTAGCGATTGAAGAGCCCGAAATTGTTCGACGAACGGTGGAGTCGGTGACGTGTCGCTGGTGTGGTCACGGGCGCGCCGTTGAAATCATTGACGAGGAATTGGCCTGAGCACGTTTGCTCCGCATTCCTTTGATCGACCCAAGAAACGTCCGGGACCCGAACGAATCACTGGTCGAAGCAGTTCTGGTGAATTACTCGACGAGTTGCTTCTAGCGCCAACGCTCGTCATTGCGGTGAAGCCCAACTGTGATGGTTGTCACGACTTTATATTTTCTGAGTTGTCCGAATTTGAAGGTCTGACCGTCGTCATCGTGACGGCAAACCACGAAGTGGAAAGCGAGTGGGAAAAAGCGCCCCGACCGATTTATACGTCGCCCGAATTATTTGCGGCGCTCGACATTCGTTCGCCACCTTTTTACGTGCTCTTGCAGCCTGATCCGTCGCTCGTGGTGGGCGAAGGAATTGCTTTTTCGCCAGCACAAGTGGCGAGTGAGATTGCTGGCGTAATTTCCTAGGGCTCGTGTTACACGGCTCGGGCAAGATGCTCTACCCGAGTGAAGCGAGGATGGCAGTGAACCACGAAATGGAAATGGAAATCAGTTGTCGTGACTGCGTACGACGACACACGTCGGACTGTGACGATTGCCTCGTGACCTTTGTGCTCGGTGAAGAGCCCGAACGCTTGTCGATGACGTCTGACGACGCTGCAATTGTGCAGCTGTTGACGAGTGAAGGTCTGGTCCCGCGCCTCAAGTTCGTGTCCATTTCATCTCGACCGGGTGGTACCGACGAACGCACAAAGTAGCGTGGTGGCTCATGGCGAGCCACTTACTGGTTACCAATGACTATCCACCAAAGACCGGTGGAATTCAGGTGTACCTGCATGAACTTTGGAAGCGATTAGAACCAGGTCGCGCCGTTGTTCTGACGGCGAGTTCGCACGAAAATGCCTCGGCCTTTGATGCCGCGACCGATGTTGTCGTAGAACGCCTGCCCGCTCGGACGTTGTTCTTTCCCTCACGTCGCGCTCGTCGAGCCATCGAAGACGCAATTGCCCGTCACCAACCCGAGGTCGTCATCCTCGATCCGGCGTGGCCCCTAGGACTACTTGGCCCACGTCTTTCTCGTCCCTATGGCGTCGTGCTCCATGGAGCCGAGGTAGCTATTCCCGCACGATTGCCGCTCGTGGCATCAACGCTTCGCTACGTGCTTCGTCACGCGAGCTTTGCTGTCTGCGCGGGGAGTTATCCAGAAGGTGAAGCGCGACGAAACGCCAAAGGTGCGATGCCGCCAGTCTTACAAGTGCCACCGGGCGTGGACACGAAGCGCTTCGTCCCGGTCGACGAAGGCGATCGGGGAAGAATTCGGGCTGGTCTGGGACTTCCAGCCCAGGGGCTCCTCGTAAGTTCGGGCTCACGACTGGTGCCGAGAAAGGGCATGGACGTCCTGATCAAGGCGAGCGCGCAACTTCACACAGAGTTTCCTCATCTACACGTGGCGATTGGGGGAACCGGTCGTGACCGATCTCGGTTGGAACGTCTCGCCAAGAAAAAACGCGCCCCGGTGACCTTCCTTGGTTGGGTACCCGATGATGACCTCCCACCGTGGCTCGGGGCGAGTGACCTTTTTGTTATGGATTGTCGCAGTCGGTGGTGGGGATTTGAACAAGAAGGATTTGGCATTGTTTTTGTCGAAGCCGCCGCCTCAGGTGTGGCCCAAGTGGCGGGTCGTTCGGGCGGCAGTTCCGATGCCGTGACGAACGGCGTCACGGGTATCGTGGTGGAGAATCCGCGAAGCGTGAAGGCTCTTTCGGTCGCCATGGCCAAATTGCTCCGAAATACGGAAGAACGAAACGCTTTTGCCAGAGCGTCAAGAGTCAATGCCCTCGAGCGCTTCGACTGGGACGCCCTTGCACATTCGCTGGGTACGGGTCTTTCCCCCTTTGACCACTACCCGATCTGAGGGGAGCGCTGTTCTAGTCTGAGAGGGACCAAAGGAGGGGATCGTGAGCCAACGCGCGAGTGAGTCAATACTTGTTAACGCCGAGCCCCTCGCCGTCTACAAGGTGGCCACTGATTTCGGTCATTACGTGGACTGGGCTGCTGATCTAAAAAAGGTCGACGTTTTGTTGACCGACGATCAAGGCCGAGCCCTCGAAGTGGCGTTTCGAGCTGCCGCTTTTGGTCGATCGACGTCGTACACCCTTCGTTACGACTACGCCGAAGCTCCCGAAGTATTGTCGTGGTCGCAGACCCGCGGTGATCTCACGACCGTGCTCAATGGTGCCTACCGCTTTGCCGCATCGGGAACCGGCACCAAAGTCACCTACGAACTCGAAGTTGAATTGCTCGTTCCCATTCCTAGTTTTGTGAAGTCTCGGGCCGCGTCGCGTATTCAGTCACAGGCCCTTCGCGAGTTGAAGGCGCGGGCCGAGCGCTTGCAATGAGTTTTGACGTCGCCTTCGGCGTCGACGTCGGTGG
>Ga0181534_10000121_pt1 | contig 55739 bp, 50 predicted proteins | sample PEATcosm2014_Bin_37_FD_119758 | JGI IMG/M metagenome (GOLD analysis project Ga0181534, IMG submission 119758) | Peatland microbial communities from MTU Mesocosm Facility, Houghton, MI, USA - PEATcosm2014_Bin17_10_metaG | ecosystem: Environmental > Terrestrial > Soil > Wetlands > Peat | place... | reverse complement strand
GATCTCGGTGGCGCGGTTCTCCTTGGTGCCGGCGACCTGCATGAGCTGCAGATAATCCACCACGATCAAATCAAGGCCGCGCTCGCGCTTCAAGCGTCGCGCCCGCGCACGCACTTCGGTCGGCGTGAGTGCCGGCGTCTCATCGACGTGGATGCTGGCGCTGCCGAGCTGGGTCATCGCCGAATCGATGCGCGGCCAGTCGTCCTCGTTCAGGCGTCCGGAACGCAGGTGGCTTTGGTTGATGCGTCCGAGCGAGGAGATCATGCGCAGGGTGAGCGACTCGGCCGACATTTCCATGCTGAAGATCGCCGCCGACTTGTTCGAGCCGAGCGCGGCGTTCTCGGCGATGTTCACCGCGAGCGTGGTCTTGCCCATGGACGGACGGCCGGCAATGATGATGAGGTCGCCCGGCTGCAGTCCGGAGGTCATCTCGTCGAGCTGCTTGAAGCCGGTCGATATACCGGTCATTTTCCCGTCGGAGTGGTACATCTCGTCGATGCGGTTCACCACATCGGGCAGGATGCTCTTGACGGTTCGAAAACCCACCTTGCCGCGCGATCCGCGCTCGGCGATTTCGAACACCGCCCGCTCCGCCTCATCGACCACCTCACGGGCTTCGCGCCCCTCCGGCTCGAGCGCGCTGCCGACGATGAGGTTGCCGGCGGTGATGAGCTGGCGCAGCACCGAGCGCTCGCGCACGATGTCGGCATAGGCGCGGATGTTGGCGGCGGTGGGCGTGTCGCGGGCGAGCGAGCCCAGATAAGACAGTCCGCCCACCTGGTCGAGCAGCCCCTGGCTCTCAAGATGTCCTGACAAGGTGACCGCGTCGCAGGGCTGGCTGCGCTCGATCAGGCCGGCGACGGCCTCGAAGATCAGGCGGTGATCGTTGCGGTAGAAATCCTCGGCGAGCACCCGGTCGGCGACCTGGTCCCAGGCGGCGGCATCGAGCATCAGACCGCCGAGCACCGATTGCTCGGCTTCGATCGAATGCGGCGGCAACCGCAGCCCATCGGCCGCCCCGCCGCTCGATCCCATGCCCCGATTGCCGACGCGAGTTGCTGCCACGTGCAATCTGCGCGCCGCGGCGGTGCCGGTCCTACTCTTCGGCGACGATGGTGACCGTCAGGGTCACATTGACGTCGGTGTGCAGGTGCAGCTGAACCTGATGTTCGCCGGTGGAGCGGATCGGTCCGGTCGGCATGCGCACTTCGCTGCGTGAAATCGGCTGACCCGCCTTCACGGCCGCCTCGGCGATGTCCGAGGTGCCGATGGAGCCGAACAGCTTGCCCTCGGCGCCCGCCTTGGCGGTGAGCTCGAGCTTGAAGTTTTCAAACTTGAGCGCGCGCGCATTGGCCGCTTCGAGTTCCGCATTGGCCTTCGCTTCGAGTTCGTGGCGCTGCGCCTCGAACTTGGCGATGTTGGCCGCGGTCGCCATCGTGGCGCGGCCCGTCGGCACGAGGAAATTGCGGGCGTACCCGGACTTTACCTTGACGCGATCGCCGATTTGGCCGAGGTTCGCGACCTTCTGCAACAATATGATATCCATGGGCTGGCTCGCAGTTTAGTGCTGATCGGTGTACGGCAGCAGCGCCAGAAAACGCGCGCGGCGGATGGCGAGCTGCAGCTGACGCTGGTAGTGCGCGCGGGTGCCGGTGATGCGGCTCGGGACGATCTTGCCCGTTTCGGTGATGTAGCTCTTGAGCGTGGTCAGATCCTTGTAATCGATCTGCTTGACGTCATCGGCCGTGAAACGGCAAAACTTCTTACGACGGAAAAAACGTGCCATGTTGTGCTCCTGTGACCGCGGACCCTTAACGGGCACCCATCGGCATATCATCATCGTCGCCATCATCGCCGAAATCATCGTGGCGGCGGGCGTTCTCATCGGGCGCGCGGGCCATCGGCGACGGCTCGGTCACCGCCTCGTCCATCTTGACCACCAGGCTGCGCAGAACCGCATCGCTGAAGCGGAATGAGCCGGTGAGCTCGGCCAGCGTCTTCTGATCGCACTCGATGTTGAGCAGGATGTAGTGGGCCTTGTGGACCTTGGAGATCGGGAAGGTCAGCTGGCGACGGCCCCAATCCTCGAAACGATGCACCTGTCCGCCACCGGCACTGATCATGCCCTTGTAGCGATCGACCATCGCAGGAACTTGCTCGCTCTGGTCCGGATGGACCAAGAGCACGATTTCATAATGCCGCATTGTAGGCTCCCTACGGTATTGGCCTCCCGTTGCGAGCGGTGAGGCAAGGAGTGATGCCGGGCAGCCGGCGAAAAAGAGCGCGAAGAATACGCGTTCGGGCCCCCGCCGGTCAACTTTTCCCGGTCCCGGCCGCCTGACGCCGCGCCTCGAACAGCGCCACGCCCGCCGCGACCGAGACATTGAGCGATTCGACCTGGCCGGCCATGGGAATTCGCACCAGGAAGTCGCAGCGCTCGCGGGTCAGGCGACGCAGACCCCCGCCCTCGGCACCGAGCACGAGCGCGAGGGGCCGTGCGAGGTCGGCCTGGTACACACTCTGTTCGGCTGCTCCGTCGAGGCCGACCACCCAGACCCCGCCCTGCTTGAGCATGCCGAGCACGCGGGCCAGGTTCGTGACCGAGACGACCGGCACGAACTCGGCCGCACCGGCCGCAACCTTGCGCACCACCCCATCGACGACGGCGGCCCGGTCTTTCGGAATGATCACCGCCTGGACACCTGCCGCATCGGCCGTGCGCAGGCAGGCGCCGAGGTTGTGCGGGTCGGTCACCCCGTCGAGCACCAGCAGCAAGGGCCGCTCGATTTGACTTAACGCAGCCGAGAGATCGTGCTCGTCCCAGGCTTTGAGCGGGCGCACCGCCGCCACCACCCCTTGGTGCGCGACCTCCCCGACGAGCTTGTCGAGCGCTCCGCTGCCCGCGCTTTGCACGCGCACCCCGACTGCCCGGGCGCGCTCGGTGAGTGCGCGCGTACGCGCATCATCGCGGGGTTCGGCAATCCACAATTCCAGCAGCCGTTCGGGCGCGCGCTCGATGACCGCCCCGATGGCGTGCAGGCCGTAAACCAGATTGCGCTTGGTATCGGCCATACCTGCCGTGTCCGCGATCAGCGCCCGCCGCGACCGCCGCCGCCACGACCGCCGCGACCGCCACGGCGCGACCCACCGCCGCCACCGCCGCCACCGCCACGCCGGCTGTGCTGCTCGGCGCCGCGCCGCGGCGCCCGCACCGTGCCGCGGGAGGCCGCCTCCTCGCCGTCGAGCAGCTCGAAATCGATCTGCCGCTGGGTCAGATCGACCCGGGCGAGGCGCACCCGAACGGCATCACCCATCTGCCAGCGCCGGCCGGTGCGCTGTCCGACCAACCCCATGCCGCCGCTTTCCAATTCCCAATAATCGCCGGGGATGGCCGAGATGTGCACCAATCCATCGATGGGCATCTCCTTCAGCTGCACGAACAACCCGAACTCGAGCGCACTCGAGATGGTGGCATCGAAACTCTCCCCCACGCGCGGCTCGAGATACAGGCACTTGAGATAGCCCATGACGTCGCGCGCCGCTTCGTCGGCGCGCCGCTCCCGCTGCGAGCATTCGGCGCCGAGCGTTTGCAGTTCATTGGTGCTGTATTTATGCCCGGAAACCGACTTCGGCACGACCGCGGCCTTGATGGCGCGATGCACCAGCAAATCCGGATAGCGGCGGATCGGCGAGGTGAAGTGGGCATACTCATCGAGGGCGAGCCCGAAGTGACCGATGTTGGTCTGCTGATACACCGCCTGGGCGAGCGCCCGGATCACCAATCCCTCGAGCAACGCCCCGTCCGGACGCGCGACGAGCCGCTCGACCAGCTGACTGAATTCGCGCGGACTCGGCTTCTCGGAGAACATCGTCCCGACCTGCAGCGCGCTCATGACCTTCTGCAGCTCAGTCACACGCTTCTCTTCGGGCTGGCCGTGCACCCGGTACAGGCTGCCCACCTTGGCGAGCCGCAGCGCCACCGCGGCCTCGACGTTCGCGGCGATCATGCACTCCTCGATCAGGCGATGCGCATCGTTGCGCACCACCGCGTAGAAGCCGTCGATGGTGCCATTCTCGCCGATGCGGGCCTTGGTCTCGCCGCCGCGAAAATCGAGCGCTCCGCGCGCCTCGCGCGCGGACTTCAAGGCGCCGTAGACGGCATACAAGTCCTTCAGCGACGCACGCACCGGCTCGCTCCATTGCGCACCCACGGTCGCATCGGCGCTCCTTGCCGCCGCGGACCCCTCCTGCCGTGGACCGAGAAACGCCCACGCCTGATCGTAGGTGAGCCTGGCATGCGAACGAATGACGGCCTCGTAGAACCGGGTCTTGCCGGGCTTGCCGGACTTGCTCACCCGCATGTCGCACACGAGTGCCAGCCGCTCGACCCGCGGCATGAGCGAGCACAGATGATTGGAAAGATGCTCGGGGAGCATGGGCAGCACCCGGTCGGGAAAATACACCGACGTCGCGCGGGCCCGCGCTTCGACATCGAGTGCGCTGCCGACGCGCACGTAGTTGCTGACGTCGGCGATCGCCACGACCAGGCGCCATCCGCCCCAGCGCACGCGTTCCGCGTACACCGCGTCGTCGAAATCCTTGGCATCCTCGCCATCGATGGTGATCAGCGGCAGCGCGCGCAAATCCTCGCGCCCGGCATGGTCCTGCGGACGCACGTCCGGATCGAACAGGTTGGCCTCATGCAGCACCGCGCCGGGAAACTCCTGCGGCAGTTCATGGCGCAAAATCGCGAACCGCGCGGCGATGTCGGAGGGCCGCGAGTCGGCGAGCACCTCGACGATGCGCCCGTGCGCCGGAGCACCGCCGGCCGGCCGCTTGGTGATTTCCACGACGACGTTGTCGCCTTCGGCTGCGCCGTGCGCGGAGCGTGCGGCCACCTCGACCGAATACCAGTGACCGGGATCCTCCGGCTCTACCCGGCCGTGCGGTTGTCCGCCATGCCAGACCCCGCCGATCCGGGTCGGTGCGTCCGCGGTGCGGCGGATCAGGCGCGCGGTTCTGCGGCCGCGATCGTTGATCCCGACCGCGAGCACTTCGACCCGGTCGTTGTGCATCAAGGTCGCCGTATCGGCGCGCGCCAATACGAGCGGCGCCGAGCCGTCGTCCGGCAGCACCAGCACTTCGCCGCTGGCGCGGCCGCGGATGCGCCCCGCCACCCGTTCGCCGTCGCCGGCGGTCGCGAAGCCGTTCGGACCCTCGATCGCCTGTCCGTCGCGCACCATCGCGGCCAGGCGCTTGGCGAGCGCATCGCGCTGCGCGTCGGTCTGCATGCCGAGCCGCTTCGCCAGGCGCGCGGCCGAGAGCGGCTCCGCCGCCTCGGACAGATGTTGCAGCAGCAGCTCGCGGCTCGCGATCGGGTCGGCGTAGCGCTGCTGCTCGAACTCGAGGTTCGGGTCGTGCGCGCGCCAGTCGTTCGCCTGGGCGGGCGCGGTGCCCGGCTTGTTCGGGTGGCGCGAACCTGAGGAACCTCGTCGTGACATGGAGATTTAAGAGTCCTTGAGCTGGATTAATCGGCGCACGAGGTTAACAGTTTTGCGCCTCAGCGGGCGTCTATCGAGCCGGCGGCGCCGAGGGTGCGGCTCTGCGCGCGCTTGGCGAGCCAATAGTAGGCCGGCGAAGTCACCGCCAGCCCGACGATCCACGACAAGTCGACGCCGCCGAAGGCGCGCGCCATGGGTCCCACATAGAGTGACGAGGCGATGAAGGGCAGTTGCACCAGGATGCCCACCGCATAGCAGGTGACGGCCGCCGCATTGACCCGCCCATAGATGCCCCCGTCCTCGCGAAAAAATGCGGCGACGTCGTAGTGTCCATGCCGCAGCAGATAATAATCGACCAGGTTGATGGCGGTCCACGGCACCAGCACATAGAGCAACAGCAGGATGAACGCCTCGTAGTTGGCCAGGAAGGACTCCTTGCTCAGCAGCGCGCCCACCAGCGAGAACCCGAACAGCACCACGGCGATCACGGTGCGCGCGCGTGCCCCGGGCGACCAGCGCGGCAACAGCGTCTGTCCGAAGGTCAAGCTCGACAACGCACCGCAGTAAAGATTCATGGCATTGGCGGCAGCCACACCCACGGTGAATACGATCAGCACCAGCGGCGCGATGACGCCCGTCAATGAGGCAAGACCGCTCATCATGTTGCCATGCGGAGCGGCCAGGCCCACGGCCGCTCCGAGCACCATGGGTAGAAACGACCCGAGGGTGCAGCCCCAGTAGCTCGCCCAGAAGGCCGGCCGCACGCCGGTATCCTGCGGCATGTAGCGTGAGTAATCGGAGACATACGGCGCATAGGCGATCTGCCACAGCGCCGCGGCGGAGACGATGCCGAGCCAACCCGGCAGGTTGAACGAGTTGCGCGTCAGAAAATCCCCGGGCAGGCCGTGGACCCACACGATCCACCCGGCGGTGAGCGCGAGCACGCTGCCCGACACGTAGGTCATCACCCGGGTATAGGCGTGAATGAGATCATAGCCATAGATCGCGGCGATGACGCTCAACACCCCGACGAGCGCGATGCCCGGCACATCGGACATGCCGGGCACCAGGCTCGCCAGCGCTTCGCCGCCGAGCACCAGGTTCGAGGACAGAAAGCCCACGTACATCACGATCACGATGCCGATGACGAGCAGCGATCCTTGCGACCCGAACTGCCCGCGGGTCTGCACCATCTGCGGGACGCCGAGCGTCGGTCCCTGCGCCGCGTGCAGCGCCATGAATATGGCGCCCACGAGGTTCCCCACCGCCAGGCCGAGCACCGCCCAAACGAACGGCAGCTTGAACACCGTCACGGCGAGGCCGCCGGTGACGATGGTCAACAGCATGAGATTCGAGCCGAACCAGACGGTGAACAGATCCCCGTACGTGCCGTGCCGCTGATCCAGCGGGATCGGTTGGATGGTGGCGATTTCGAGCCGGGTGGCATGCTCGCGGGCCTGTTCGCGGTTGCTCATGGTGCTCCTGTCGGTCAATGACGCTTGCGGCGCTTCGGGTTGCCCGGAGCCACCATACCGGGAATATGGCGGTCCGAAATGAGTTCCTGGCAATGCCGCTCGAACGACTCGACCAGGCGGGTCTTCTTCAGCCGCTTGAGCGTGGCGATGCCGACGCGCACCGGCGGCGGCTCGCCGGACAGCGGCACCCGGTGGATGCGCCGCCCATCGAGCGCGAGGTCGGAACGTGGACGCACGTTCGCGAGCGTGTAACCGAGTCCGTTCGCGACCAGCGTTCTGACCACCTCCTGCTGCACCGAGGACCACACGATGTTCGGCTCCAGGCGCTCGCGGATGAACAGCGCCAGGAAATACTCGCGGCTCAGCGGCAGATCGAGCAGCACCAGCGGCAGCGGCGCGAGCTGGCTCAATTTCACGCTGCGCTCGTGCGCGAGCGGGTGGGTGGCGCCGAACAACGCGTGCGGCGGCAGGGTCGCAAGCGGGGCGAAATCGATGTCCTCACTCAGCCCGAGATCGTAGGTGATCGCCACCTCGATCTCGGCCGCGCGCAAACTGCGCAGCAGCCCCTCTTGATGGCTTTCCTGGGAACGGATCCGGGTCTCGGGAAACGCCGCGAGAAAGGTGCGCACCAGCTCCGGCAGCACGATCGGTGCCAGCGTCGTGAACCAGCCGACCGACAGCTCCCCGCGCATCTTGAGGCTGATGTCCGCGGCGGCGGAGTACAGACCGTCGGCCTGCTTGAGCAATTGTTTCGCTTCGCGCAGCAGCACCCGCCCCGCCGGCGTCAGCGACAGCCCCTGCGCGTGATGCCGCAGGAACAGCTGCAGGTTCAATTCCTTTTCGATGTGCGAGATCGCGGTCGAGATCGCCGGCTGCGAAATGTTGGCGCGCTTCGAGGCGAGCGTGATGCTGCCGCTCTCGGCCGCCGCGATGAAATAGGTCAATTGCCGGAACGTGAATTTCAAAGATCGCCCGGTACCGCGAAGCTCGGCGCCGCGGCCGGATCGAGCGCGCGCTGCACGTACGCCTCGATTTGCGGGGCATAGACCTCGAAGGTCCGCGCGAGTGCGCCGAGCGGATCGGTCTCGGCCCAGTCGACGCGCAAATCGACGATGGGCCAGGTCATCTCGCGCACGATGAGCAGACCCGCCGAGTGGATCGGGCCGGCCTCCCCGCCCCGGTCAAGCCCCGCCTGCATCGCGGCGAGCAGACGCGCGCCGAACTGACCGCCGGCCGACTCGAAGGCCGCGACCATGCGCGCCGGCACGTCCGTCCCGGCCAGCAGATTGCCGGCCGCCGCCGAGTGCGCGCCGACCGCCGAACCGACCAACCCCAGGGCGTGCACTCCCGAATGCACCGCCGGAGCACCCTGCGGTCCGATCGCCAACAGCTGCCGGTAGGCGCCAAAGGGCGTGCTGCGCAGCGCCTCGGCAAGCGCCTCCTGCGCGCCGGCGCCGTGCGCCAGGCAGGCCAGGATGCGCGGCCCGAGGGCCGGATCGGTGATGTTTTGCGTGGCCACCGCACCGATGCCGGCGCGCGCATGCGCACAGCGCGCGGCGACCGCCGGCGAGGAGGAGGCGATCGCCATCCCGAACATCTTGAGATCGGCCGAACGCGCGACGATCGAAAACGTCACCGCTCAATTTCCGGCCGGAATCACGGCCATCACGTCGACCTCGACCAGCCACTCGGGGCGTGCGAGGCCGGCCACCACGATGCCGGTGGACACCGGATAGACGCCCTTCAACCAACGTCCGACGGTGCGATAGACCGGCTCGCGAAAGCGCGGATCGGTGAGATAAATTGTGACCTTGCAGATATGTTCGAGACTCGCCCCCGCTTCGCCCAGCAGCTGCTGGATGTTCTGCATGGCCTGCTCGGCCTGCGCCGCGGCATCGCCGATGCCCACGTTGACGGCGGCGTCCAGGTCCTGACCCACCTGGCCGCGCACGAACACCATGCGTCCCTGCGCCACCACCACCTGGCACAGATCGTTGTCGAGCTTCTGCTCGGGGTAGGTATCGCGCGTGTTGAACTTACGAATCCGCGTATGCATGCTCGACTCCGTACGGCAAGGGGGCCGCGAATTTTACACTACGGTGCGCGCGCATGCGGCTTGGGTCCGCCGGTCGCCCAGTCGAGCAGCTGCGCGACATGCACGACCGGGATGGCGCTCGAGCCCGCGATCTGCACCATGCAGCCGATGTTGCCGGTCGCGATGAAGTCCGGCCGCAGGGCATCGAGGCTCGCGGCCTTGCGAAGCCCAAGCCTGCCGGCGATCTCGGGCTGCAGGATGTTGTAGACGCCGGCCGAACCGCAGCACAGATGCGCATCGCGCGGCGCACGCACGGTGAAGCCGGCGAGCGTCAGCAAACTGGCCGGTGCGCCCACGACCTTCTGCCCGTGCTGCAGGGAGCACGCGGCATGATAGGCCACGACGGCCGGCGGCCGCGGCACCCGCGGCGGCAGCTCGATCCGCTGGTAAAGCTCCGTGACATCGCACACCAGCGCCGAGATGCGCGCGGCTTTGCCGGCATACGCCGGATCGTCCCGCAGCAGATGGGCATAGTCGCGCATCACCGGACCGCAACCCGAGGTGGTGACGACGATGGCAGCGAGATCGCCCGCCTCGAGCTCGGCGTGCCACGCATCGATTTGCGCACGCATGGCCTGCGCCGAATCGGCCTCGCGCCCCATGTGGTGAGCCAGCGCGCCGCAGCAGCCGGCGTGCTTGGGCCGCACGATCTCGCAGCCGCTGCGCTCGAGCAGGCGGATGGTCGCGCGCTGGATTTCCGGATCGAGCACGGGCTCGACGCAGCCGCCGGCCACACCCACGCGGATCGCGCCTGCGGCCCGGGTCTGGGTCTGGGGTGCTGACGCGGACGCGGGCGCCGAGCGGGCTTCGGGGCGCTCCCCCGGCGGCGGCTGCGCGTGCTCGCGCCGCAGCGTTTGCGCCGTCGCATCGAGCCGCAACAGGGTGGCGAGCGGCCGCAGAGTCACGCTGCCTTCGAACCGCGCGGCGAAGGGACGCGCCAGGCGCGCAAGAGCGAGCGCGGCGCGCAGGCGCCCGCGATGCGGCAGCACGGCCGCGAGCAGCGAACGCAGCAGCCGCTCGCGCAGCGGCCGGCGATGGTGTTGCTCGACGTAGGCACGACCCTCGTCGATGATGCGCCGATAGCTCACGCCCGACGGGCAATGCGTCTCGCACGCGAGGCACGACAGGCATCGGTCGAGGTGCTTGACCACCGCGGCGGACGGGGCGGCGGAACTCTCCAGCATCTCCTTGATGAGGTAGATGCGCCCGCGCGGGCTGTCGAGTTCGTCGCCGAGCAGCACGTAGGTCGGGCAGGTCGCCGTGCAAAAGCCGCAATGCACGCAATTGCGGATCGCGCCGGCGGCAGCGGCCGTACCCGGATCGGAAAGCTGTGCCGCATCGAATCGGGTTTGCATGCTATAGCCCGTCCGCGAGGTCGAGACCGGGGTTCAAAATGCCGCGCGGATCGAACGCGGCCTTCAGACGCGCGTGCAGGCGCGCATGCTCCGTATCTGGCGCGCCGCCCATGCGCAGCGCGTGCGCCGTGCGCTGCGCGGGCGATGCGCGCACCAGCGAGGCATGACCGCCCAGGGTGCGGGCGACTTCCGGAATTCGTGCGCCGGTGGCGTCCGGCCACAGCTGCGGCACCGCCGCCCACACCAGGGCGCCGCCCCAGTCGTACAGGTAGTGCACCCCGTCGGCCGCCAGCAGCGGGGCGACCTGCCAGCCGCTCGCGGGCGGGACCGAGATGCGCCACAGCACATGATTCGCCGTGGGCAGCGCCTCGTGCGTGCGCACCCCCTGCCAGAACGCCGCGCTTGCCTCGGGCCCGAGCACCTGCGCCGTGCCGGCGTGCGCGAGAGCGCGCGCGAGATCCTGGCAGCGCGCGTCGACCGACGGGCCGAAGCCCTCGAGGCGCAGCGCCGTGCGCGGCTGCGGCGCGGGCACGTGCGCCGCGGCGGCCACCGCCGCCGGCAGCCCGAGCGCGGCGCTCATCACGCGATTCGCCGCCTCATCGGTCAGCCCGTGAAAAATCAGGCTCGCCTCGGTGCGCGGTCGCGGCAGCACCCGCATCGTGACCGACGCCAGCACCGCGAGGGTGCCGAACGAGCCGGCCATCAATTTCGGCAGATCGAATCCGGTCACGTTCTTGACCACGGTACCGCCGCCCTTGAGCGGCTCGCCCCGACCCGACACCGCGGCGAATCCGAGGATGTGATCCCGGGCCGCGCCGAGCGAGAGGCGCCGCGATCCGGATACGTTGGCCGCGATGATGCCGCCGAGCGTCGCGCACCCCGCGGCGGCGCCGAGCAGCGGCCCGTGGTCGAAGGGTTCGAACGCCAGCATCTGCTGGCGTTCGGCGAGCGCGGCCTCGAGTTCGGCGAGCGGGGTGCCGGCGTGCGCGGTCACGACCAATTCCTCCGGATCGTAGTTGGTGATGCCGCGCAACCCGCGCAGATCGAGCTGTGCATCGGCGCTGATCGGCAGGCGCAGGGAGCGCTTCGAGCCGCCGCCGCAAATTTCCAGACTGCGCGAGGCGGCATGGGCCTGCATGATGCACTCGGTCAGCGCGGCGGGCGTCGTCGGCTCAAGGCGGGTCGGTGAGGTCATGGCGGTCAGAAGCGCGGAAGGTCGGGGAACGGAAGCGCCCCCTGGTGCACGTGCATGCGGCCGAGTTCGGCGCAGCGGTGCAGGTTCGGGAATACCTTGCCCGGATTCAACAGCATGCCGGGATCGAAGACGCTCTTGAGGCGCTCTTGATGGGCAAGATCGATCTCGCTGAACATTTCACCCATCAAATCGCGCTTCTCGATGCCCACCCCGTGCTCCCCGGTGAGCACGCCGCCCATCGCCACACAGGTGCGCAGGATCTCCGCGGCGAAATCTTCCGCCCGGTCCAGCTCACCCGGCACGTTCGCGTCGTAGAGAATCAGCGGATGCAAATTTCCATCGCCGGCGTGAAACACATTGGCGACGCGCAGCCGGTGGCGCTGCGACATGGCCGCCATCTGCGTCAGCATCTGCGGCAGGCAGCGGCGCGGAATGGTGCCGTCGATGCAGTAGTAATCCGGCGAGATCCGCCCGATCGCGGGAAACGCCGCTTTGCGGCCCGCCCAAAAGCGCAGCCGCTCGGTCTCGTCGACCGAGACCCGCAACGTCGTGGCGCCGTTGCGGGCGGCGATCGCGGTGATGAGCTCCATGAGGTGTGCGCACTCCTGCGGCGGCCCGTCGACTTCGACGATGAGCAGCGCATCCACGTCGCGCGGATAACCGATGCCGAGAAAATCCTCGGCGGCATGGATCGCCGGGCGGTCCATCATCTCCATCCCCGCGGGGATGATGCCGTGGGCGATGACCTCGGCGACGCAGCGTGCCGCGGATTCGACCTGCGCAAATCCGAGCAGCACCGCCTGCGCCGCCGGCGGCCTGACCAGCAGCCGCAGCGTGACCTCCGTCACCACGCCGAGCAAACCCTCCGATCCGACCGCCAGACCGAGCAGATCGTAACCCGGTGCATCGAGCGCCTTGCCGCCGAGTTCGATCACCTCGCCGTTCATCAGCACGAGCTTGAGGCCGAGCACGTTGTGCGCCGTCATGCCGTACTTGAGGCAATGCACGCCGCCGGAATTCTCCGCAACATTGCCGCCGATGGTGCAGGCGATCTGGCTCGAGGGGTCGGGCGCATAATAAAAGCCGCGCTCCGCGACCGCCTGCGAGACGGCGAGGTTGGTCACGCCTGGCTGGACCACGGCGGTGCGATTCTCGTAGTCGATTTCCAGGATTTCGCGCAACCGGCTCAAGCCGAGCAGGATGCCGTCCGCGACGGGGAGCGCGCCGCCCGACAGCGACGTGCCGGCGCCGCGCGGCACCACCCTGACCCCATGTTCGTTGCACCAGCGCAGGATGGCGCTGACCTGGGCGGTGCTCTGCGGCAGCACCACGAGCAGCGGCTTTTGCGCATACGCGGTCAGCGCATCCGACTCGTAGGCCGCGAGCTCGGCGGACTCATCGATGACGCCCTCCCCGGGAACGAGCGCGCGCATGGCGGCGATGATGGCAGGCCGCGATGCCAGCGTGCGCGAATCCGGCAGCGGCATTTTTACCGACATGCACCTGGGCTCCGATCGTGAGGGGAACTCCAGTATGCACGGCGCCGATCGGGCCACAAGCGCCGCTGCAGGCCGGCGCCCAAGATTGACAAGCCCCGGGCAGGTGCGTAGATTCCTGCGCCTCGCGTTCGGCACCCATCTTAAGCCCAGGTGGCGGAACTGGTAGACGCGCTGGTTTCAGGTACCAGTGGAGCAATTCGTGGAGGTTCGAGTCCTCTCCTGGGCACCAATTCCTATATTTTTCAATTAACTAAAGACACTACTTCGAGTGTCTTCTGGGTGCCGACCCAGGCTCGAAAACCACCATCGAAAACGACACCCGCTTGCGGCCCCCGCACGCATAAGAGTGCGGCCGGCCGGGGCGCTTCACGACCTTGGACGCAGCGCCCGCCGCACACCGGTGCTCGCGGTCTGGTAATTGAGGTCGGCGACGCGCACCAGGTCGCGGCCCTCCTGTTTGGCGAGATACAGCGCCGAGTCCGCGCGGGCAATCAGTTCGTCGAGCGAGCGGATGCTCACGTCGTGGCTCGCGATACCCGCGCTCACGCTCACGCGCAGGGCGCTGCCGGCCGCCGGCAAGCGGATGGCGAAAAGCAGGGTGCGCAAGCGCTCGAGGTTCCCGAGCGCCGCCTCGACCGTGGTTTCCGGCATGACCAGCAGAAACTCCTCGCCGCCCCAGCGGCCGAGGGTGTCCGTACTGCGCAGCGCCTCGCGTCCGGCACGGGCGAACTCTTTGAGCACGTAATCGCCGGCGGCGTGCCCGCAACGATCGTTGATGTCCTTGAAATGATCCAGATCGATAATCGCGAGCGTGAGCGGCCGCTGGCTGTCGATCGCCGACTGCATCGCCGCCGTCGCCACTTCAGCGGTGCGGCGCCGGTTCGGCAGACCGGTGAGTGAATCCTGGCTCGCGAGGGCCACCAACTGTTGACGGTAGCGGCGATTGGCGATGAGAAAGTAGATGAGCAGCGCGATGATCCACACGCCCGCGACCGCGGCCACCGCGTTCCAGCGCAGCTGCTGCGCCTGCCGACTGGATTGCTCATGGGAGCTTCGCAGTTCGCGTTCGAGCGTGGTGTTGCGCTCGACCTCGCGGTCGGTTTCGAACCGTGCCCGCAATGCGCCGGCCTGACGGATGCGTTCGGCGTCGTTCGCCGCGGTGTAGCGCTGCACGTACTCCTGCAGATCCTCATAGGCATCACGGTAGTTGTGCATCGCCGCATTCGCGCGCGCGCGCCACTGGTACATCGAGCCGGCTTCCCGCACCGGCAGGTCGCTGCCGCTGCGGTCGAGCACCTTGTTCATGGTCGCGAGCGCCCGCTCGGCATGACCCAACCCCAGATCGATGCGCGCCTGCAGGAGCTGGGTCAGCTTGACCGAATCGGCGGCCTTGGCGCCGCTGAACAGGGTGTAGGCGTTCGCGCACTCGCGCTGCGCGGGACCCAACTGCCCGAGCTCGATGTGCGATTCGCAGATGCGCTGATCGGCAAAGGCGATTCCCTGCGTGTCGGCGAGCAGCACGCTCAAGGCCCGCGCCTGCGCGAACTCGAGAATGGCAGCGGAATAATTGCCCATCATCTTCAAAATCTGGCCGCGCATGAACCGCGACACGGAAAGACTCATGGTGGCGTGATGCGCCGTATCCCAATCGATCTTCTCCTGGTTGAGCGACAGCGCCTGGGTGTAGTCGCCCATGCTGCGCATGACCAGCGAGAGATACTCGGCCGAGATGTTGTGCGCCGTCGCCAGCTCCGGAGCCATGCTCGCGTGATAGGCCTGCATCAGCGTGACGATCGCCAAATCCTCGCGATCCAGCCGATGCTCGAGCAGGCCGCGGCTGATGAGCAGGCAGGTTTCGCCCGGCGAGCCGTGCGGTTGCAGGCTGCGCGCCGCCTCGATGGCACCGATGGCGGTTTCGATCCCGGCCGGATCGTAGAAGCTCTCGGCCGACGCGGTCAGCAGTTCGATGTGCACGGGATCGCGCCCGCTCGAGGCGAGCAGCAGTCCCTGGGCGGCGCTCGCGCGCGCCTCGGAATCCAATTCGAGCATGCCGTAGGCCTGCGCTTCGACCGAATACAACGCCGCAATCCGCGATGCCGAGGCGGCCGCATCCCGCGCCGGTGCGTGCTGCAGACTGGCCCGCAGGCTCTGCGCCTGGGAAAGGGCCTTGCTGGCATCCTCCTCGATCAGCTGCTGCAGCCGCAGGATCTCCGGATCGGGGTTGGCGAGGCAACTGGCCGCCGACCAGGATGGCAGCCAGGCCGCGATCAGCAGTGCCGCGAGCCACCGCTTGATTCCGGTCATTTTCGAGGCCTGTCGGTGCCCTGCCATTGGCTGATGCATGAGTGAAGACAAGACTACTTCGTTGGCTGGCGGTACGCGACATATGGAGTCACGGTTTTGTAGGAAAGATCGGACCCGGGCGCAGGTCCGCCTGCTGGGAATGTGACGCATGTCCTGGTGGCAAGTTGCGCCCCAGTGGGGCATATTTGATCCCATCAATAAAAACAAAGGTGCATGGATTGCATGGCAACCTCCTTCCTCGATCGGGCCAGCACGGTCGCCCCACCCGGCTATGACCGCTTTCTGGTGCCTCCGGCCGCACTCGCCGTGCATCTGTCGATCGGGCAGGCCTACGCCTTTTCGACCTTCAATTTGCCGCTGACCCGGCTGATAGGACTCAACCACTCGGCGCCCGATGACTGGAAGCTCACCGAGGTGGGGTGGATCTTTTCCATCGCCATCGTGGTGCTCGGACTGTCGGCCGCGCTGTTCGGGCGCTGGGTCGAGCGTGCCGGTCCCCGCAAGTCCATGCTGGCCGCCGCGGTGTGCTTTGCCGGCGGCTTCATCGTGTCGGCGCTCGGCATCAAAGGCCATCAACTGTGGCTGATTTATCTGGGCTATGGCGTGCTCGGCGGCTGCGGGCTCGGGATCGGCTACATCTCGCCGGTGTCCACGCTGATCAAATGGTTCCCCGACCGGCCCGGCATGGCGACCGGCATGGCGATCATGGGATTCGGCGGCGGCGCCCTGATCGCCGCGCCCCTGTCGCTGCTGCTGATGGAGCACTTCAAGACGGCGACATCCAACGGCGTGCTCGAGACCTTCGTCACCATGGGCGTCATCTACTTCATGTTCATGATGATCGGTGTGTACGCGGTGCGCGTGCCCGCCCCGGACTGGAAACCGGCCGGATGGACCCCGCCGGTGAAACCGCAGCGCCTCGTGACCGAAGCGCATGTGGCGGTCGATGTCGCCTGGCGAACCCGCCAATTCTGGTTCCTGTGGGTGGTGCTGTGCATGAACGTCACCGCCGGCATCGGCGTGATCGGTCAGGCGTCGCCGATGATTCAGGAGATCTTCAGCGGGCGCGTCACCCCCGCGGCGGCGGCCGGCTTCGTCGGCCTGCTCAGCCTGTTCAACATGGGCGGCCGGTTCATCTGGGCCGCAATCTCCGACTACATCGGCCGCCGCAACACCTATGTGGTTTTCTTCGGGCTCGGAATTCTGCTGTATTCGAGCGTGCCCGCGCTCGGTCACCTGGGGTCGATCAGCCTGTTCGTCGCCGCCTTCGCCGTGATTTTGTCCATGTACGGCGGCGGCTTCGCCACCATCCCGGCGTACCTGCGCGATGTGTTCGGGACCATGCACGTCGGTGCGATTCACGGCCGGCTGCTGACCGCCTGGTCGGTGGCCGGCGTGCTCGGCCCGGTGCTGGTCAACTACATCCGCCAGTACCAGATCGACAGCGGCATTCCAAAAGCGCAGGCCTATTCGGTGACCATGTACATCATGTGCATCCTGCTGCTCATCGGCCTCATCTGCGATCTCGCGATGCGCCCGGTCGATGCGAAGCATCACCACCGTCTCCCTTCCACCGGCCCATGAGGCAATCGCCATGAGAACGACACGCGGTATTTTCCTGTGGCTTGCCGTCGGCGTGCCGCTGCTGTGGGGCGTGACGAAGACCCTGCAGAACGCCCTAAAATTGTTCCAGTGATCAGGAGGCTTCGATGAACCTTCACATGAATCTCAGCATGGCGCCGCTGGTCGCCCTGATCGCCGGGTTGCTGATCTTGATCGTGCCGCGGCTGCTCAATTACATCGTGGCTATCTACCTGATCGTGACGGGACTGCTGGGACTGTTCGGCACCGGCGGCGGCGGATCGCTGCACCTGTAGCATATTCAGCCCTAATTGGAGCGCGCTGCCTGCCGGGCCGCGCGCGCCTCGCGCGGCGTCTTGCCCGTCCGGCGCTTGAACGCGTGGGTGAATGCGCTCACCTCCGTGTAGCCGAGCAGCCACGCGATCCGCGATATCGACAATTCCGGATCAGATAGATATTGCCTCGCCAGTTCGCTGCGCAGGGTTTCGAGCACTTCCGAGAACGTCACCCCCTCCGATGCGAGGCGGCGTGCCGAAGTGCGCTGACTCAAGCCGAGCCTGGCGGCGATCTGCGATGCACGCACCTTGCCGTGCGGCAGCAGCGGCACGATGGCGTTCTCCACCGCCGAGCGCAACGCGCTGCGGCCCGTCGGCCGGGTGCCGAGCGCCTGCTCACAGTTCGCCACCAACAGCTCATTGAGGTACGGATCGGCGCTGGTGACCTTGATCTCCTGCGCGCCGGCGGGGAAGGACAGCTCGTCCATCCGGGACCCAAAGGTCACGGGAGCGCCGAAGTAGGCGGCGAATTCCGAACCATCGTGGCCGCTGCGCCGATGCGTGAGCCGCACCCGCTTCGGCACCAGGTGCAGGCCCGTCAACTGCCGGCACAGGCGCATGAGCACCGTCATGTAGAACTCGATCTGATGACGATCCGAGTGACGGGCGATGCCGACATAATCGAACACGACGCGGATCTCTTCGTCCGCGAGGCACCTGATCGACACCCCCTCATTGCCGATCGAACTGTAGCGTGCCGCACGCCGAAGGACGTCGAGCAGATTATCCGAGGAGGCCGCCACATAGAAAAGCAGCCCCAGCTCCCGCAGATCGGGCTGCAGCGCGAGTTCGAATCCGAGCCACTCGTCCCGCAACGCCTGTGCGGTGAGGTTCAAGAACTGAATCTGTTGGGGGACCGGGATCCGCGCGCCGCGATCCCGGATTTGCCGATCGGTCAATCCGGCCTTCCGCAGCAGCGGCCCCGGATCGTGGCCCAGTTCCACCGCGCGGGCAAAGGCAAGACGGGCGATCCATCCAACTGCGGTCGGGAGCGCGCCGAGACTCTTGCTATCACCATCACTCGCGTTCATGGCGCTCGGATCACATCGGTGGGCGGTTGGCCTGTGGCGACAACCCTTTGGCTCATCATAGCAAGACGCGCACGCGAATCGCACGTATAAAGCCGCACATCAAATGCGGAGCGACCGGTCATGGGAACGAAGCGAAAGGTTGTTGCGGTGTTGGACGACAGCTTGAGGGTGCTGGGGGCGATGGGCCGCTTGCTGTCGGCGTTCGGATATGACACCGAACTCTACGCTTCAGCCGACGAGTTCGTGGCGGCAGCGATGACCACCGAGGCGATCTGTCTCATCGTCGATATCGAATTCGGTTCGAGTTGCGGGATCGAGTTTGCGCAACAGATGGCCAGGGCGGGGGTCAAAGTGCCCGTCATTTTCATGACGGGTGAATACAACGAATCGGTCCAAAGACGGGCCATGCAAAGCGGATGTGTGGCATTGCTGCCCAAGCCATTTTCCGCAAGCCTGCTGATCCAGGCATTGGTGACCGCCTCGCACCGCCACTAAACGGCGCGTCACAGGATGCCGGGCAGGTTGCGGCCATCCGGACTGCCGAGGCCCGTGCACGCATCCCAGCCCGCCGCGGCGGCGAAATCGCCGTTGCTGCCCTGCGTGATGTCGCGCAGACCCTGCGGGTGGGCGTAAAGGCGCGGGTTCAAATAGCCGGCGGCGTTGCCATTGATCTGATTGATGCGCGCGATCAGCGCCGCCCACAGCGGCGCCACGGCGCTGGTGCCGCCGATCACCGTATCGGCGCCGTCGATGCGCACCATGTAGCCGCTGGCGGGGTCGGCGTCGCCGGCAACGTCCGGAACGCCGCGCATGCGCAGCGGCACGGTGGTGCCCTTGACCATGCGCGCACTGATGCCGCTTTGCCAGGCGGGCAGCGCGAAAAACGTGCTCACACCGCCACCGCTCGCGCCGCCCTCGGCGCCGTCGTCCCACACCGTCTCACTCGCGATCGCGGACGCCGTCGCGCCGAGACGGGTGCCGCCGCAGGCCAGGGCAAAAGGACTCGAGGCCGGAAAATCCACATGATCCGCGCCATCGCTCACGCCGTCGCCGGAGCCGTTGTCGCCCGAGGCGACGCAGACCGTGATGCCGAGGGTGGCGGCCGCCTGGAACGCCGCGTCCATCGCGGTCATCGCCTGCGCGGTCCAGGAGGACTCCGGACCACCCCAACTGATCGAGATCACCGAGGGTTTGTTGGTCGCATCGTGGATCGCGGTGCTGATCGCATCGAGAAACCCCGCGTCGGTGTTCGGCGCGAAATACACCGCGATCTCGGCCAGGGGAGCGATGGCCCCGACGACCTCGATGTCGAGCATCACCTCGCCGTCCGGCCCATCGGCGCTGCCGCTCGGCGCGTTCGCCGCATGATCGACCGACACCGCCTTGACCGTCGGCGTCGTGAGGCCAAGGCCGCTGAAATACTGATCAAGGTCGGCCGGTTTGAATCCACCCCCGAGTTCGATGAGGGCGACGCACTGCCCCGCCCCGCTGCCGGCCGGGTAGCCGTACAGTGCCGCGACCTCAGGGGGGGTGAAGGACACCGCAGCGGCCGCCGCGGGCCGGATTCTGAAATGCGTTTTCGCCTGCGGCCGGTTGTCGAGACCGAGCACCGCCTCGACGATGCCGTCCAATTCAGCCGGCAGTAAAACGGCGCCGGTGCGCCCGCGATACGTACCGCCCGCGTGGCGCCACTGCTCGAGCTTCACCGCGAAGGCCTGGGCGAACTGCGCGACCGTGCCCGAGAGGATCACCGTGCGGCGCGCGGCATGCGCTTGCAGCACGGCGAGGCCCTGCGCTTCCGCATAGACGCGGACCTTGGCAAAATCGGCCGGATCGGCACCGTGCTCGCGTGCGAATTCGCCGCGGCTCAGGTGCGCGGCAGCGCCCGACATGATCCCCGCCAGCCGCGCCCGCATCTGCGGCTCGGCACGGCGCCGCACGAGCACACTCACCTCGAGCCGCTCGTCGGGATCGGCGGGACCCATCACCCGGGCATCCCGCATGGCAGCGCGCTCGCTGCCTCTCAGTGGAACTTGCGCCATGACACACCTCGCCCATGGTTGGTGACACCGGGAGGCGCCGCGACGGCGGGTTTGCGACCTTTGAAGTCGCTACGCGCGTGCCCGGCGGCCGCTCGAACGTCGACCGGTCGCGCCCGGTGCGGCGCCGGCCAGACGGTCCAATTCGCCACGCAACTGCGCCATCGCCCCGTTGGAAATGGCGCCGAGCCGGGCCTCGATGGCCGCGAGATCCGGCTTCGGTCCGCGCACATGCGATTCGAGTGCCTGGTGCATGCGGCGCAAATGCTCGGGCGTGGTGCCGCAGCACCCGCCGATGATGCGCGCTCCGGCATCGATCGCCAGGCGCGCGTATTCGGCCATGAGCTCGGGCGTGCCATCGAAGCGGATCGCACCATCGACGTAACGCGGAATGCCGCAATTGGCCTTGGCCACGAGAATCGCGGCCGGGTCGGCGGCCGTGGCCAGATTGAGGATGGAGGCGACGAGCTCGGAGGGGCTGACGCCGCAGTTGCTGCCGCAGGCCGCCAGATGATGACGCCGTTCCATGCCGGCGAGATCCGAGGGTGTGATGCCCATCATCGTGCGGCCGTTGGTGTCGAAGCTCAACGTCGCCACCACCGGCAGACCGGTCGTTCGGGCCCCGGCGATGGCCGCTTCGGTCTCCTCCACGGAGGACATGGTTTCGATCCACAGGAGGTCCGCCCCGCCCCGCGCCAGGGCCGCGGCCTGCTCGGCAAAGGCGTCGCGCGCCTCCTCGGCACTCAGCAATCCCAACGGCTGCAGGATCTCCCCGGTCGGACCCATGCTGCCGGCCACCAGCACCACGCGCCCGGCCCGGTCGGCTTCGGTTCGGGAGATCTGCGCCGCCGTCTCGTTGATTTCCGCCACGCGATCGGCGGCCTTGTGCAGCTTCAGGCGGTGGCGGGTGCCCCCGAAGGTGTTGGTCAGGATGATGTCGGCGCCGGCATCGACGAACGCGCGCTGCAGGTCGGCAATGCGCTGCGGGTGTTCGAAGTTCCACAGTTCCGGGGCGTCACCGGACTGCAAACCGCGGTCGAACAAATTGCTGCCGGTTGCGCCGTCCGCGAGCAGCCAGGGCCGGTGCGCCAATAGGGTTGTCAGTCGATCACTCATGCCGTGATCTTACAGGCTCAGCGCCGGGGGCGAGCGGCGCCTGTTTCATACCGGCTATGAATCCGGCTCATTGCGCGCGAGCGGACGGCGCGCAAACCAGCCAAACAGCAGAATCACGCCATAGCAAATCGCCGGCACCGCGAGAGCCATCTTCAGATCCCACAAATCGGCGGCCTTGCCGGTGATGCGCGGCACGATGGCTCCGCCGACGATCGCCATGCAGATCACCCCGGATCCTTCGGCCGCGCGCTTGCCCAGGCCCTCGCTCGCGAGGGTGAAAATCGTAGGAAACATGATGGAATTGAACAATCCGATCGCGAGCAGCGCATAGGCCGAGATGCTGCCGGTTTGGTTGGCCGAGATGAGCAACAGGGCGATGACGGCGGCCGCGGTGCAGGACAACACCTTGCCGGGCGCAAACAGGCGCAGCACATACGCCCCCACGAATCGGCCCACCATCGCGCCACCCCAATAATACGGGACATGCTCACCCGCCTGCTGCGCCGCCAGACCCAGCACGTCCGGCTGCATCAGATAGCTCACGATCAGCGAACCGATCGAGACTTCGCCGCCCACGTATAGAAAAATGCACAGCGCCCCGAAGGCGAAGCGCGGACGACGCAAAAGATTGAACGCCTGCAGGATGGCGGTCGGGGGCGCCGGTGTCTCCACCAACGCCTTGCGCCTGAACCACACCACCGCGGCCAACGCCACCAGCGCAGCGGCGAGCCCCAGATAGGTGTGCGCGATGACCTGGGTCTCGGCGCCGCGAAACGCATCGAGCGCCGCGCCGGACAAGGTGGCCGGGTCGACCGTCGCCAACGTGCCGAGAATCACGATGGAGCCGACATAGGGAAAGAGGGTGGTGCCCAACGAATTGAACGCCTGCGCGAAGGTCAAGCGGCTGCTGGCGGTGGGCGCGGACCCCAGCATCGAGATCAGCGGATTGGCCACCACCTGGACCGTGGTGATCCCGGCGGCCAGCACGAAAAGCGCCAACAAAAACAGGCTGAACAGTCCGTGCGCCGAGGCCGGAATGAACAACAGGCAACCGGCCGTCATGGTCAACAAGCCGACCACCGCGGAGCGCATGTAGCCGACGCGCCTCACCAGCGCGGCCGCCGGAATGGAGATGATGAAATAGGCCGCGAAGAACGCCGATTGCACCAGCATCACATCGGCGTACGACAGGGTGAAGAGCGCCTTGAGCTTCGGGATCAGGACGTCATTGAGGCTGGTGATGCCGCCGAATACGAAAAACAGCGCGAATACGAAGGCCTTGAGATCGCCCGAATAGCGCGCCGGCGCGGCCGGATCCCCGCCCTCAGGGCGCTCATTTGGCGTGACAGCGATGTCATTTTTCATGGGTTATTTGCCTCTTTTCACTGCCCGGTGCGCAAGATTCCAACACTACACGAAGGGATGCTGACGAATGATGGTCTGCTCGCGGTCCGGGCCGGTGGAGATGATGTTGATCGGCACCCCGACGAGCGCCTGCAGCCGCTCGAGGTAGCTGCGCGCGTTCGCCGGCAGCTGCTCATAGCGGGTCACCCCGACGCTGCTCTCCTTCCATCCGGGCAGATCTTCATAGACCGCCTCGCAATCGCCGAATTGCTCCGACAACAGCGGCGGGGCAAGCGTGACCGCCCCCCCGATCCGGTAGCCGACACACACGCGGATGGTGTCGAGACCGTCCAGCACATCGAGCTTGGTCACGCACAGCGAGGAGCAGCTGCTGTGGATCACCGAGCGGCGCAGCGCCACCGCGTCGAACCAGCCACAGCGGCGCTGGCGACCGGTGACGGAACCGAATTCATGTCCGACGCGCGACAGATGTTCGCCGCATTCATCGAACAGCTCCGTCGGGAACGGACCCGCACCGACGCGCGTCGCGTAGGCCTTGACGATGCCGAGCACCTCGTGAAAGCGCCGCGGCCCCAGACCGGTGCCCGGAGCGGCCCCGCCGGCGGTGGTGGTCGAGGAGGTGACGAACGGATAGGTGCCGAGATCGACGTCGAGCATCGCTCCCTGGGCACCCTCGAACAGCACGTTGCGCCCCTCGACGCTCAATTGTTCGAGCGTGCCGGTCACGTCCGTCACCAGCGGCTTGAGCCGCTCGCCGAGTTCTAGATTCGATTCGAGCACCTGCTGGAAGTCGATCGGCGGGGCCAGGAAATAACGCTGCAGAATGAAGTTGTGATAGTCGAGGACTTCGCCGAGCTTGGCGGCGAAGCGCTCGCGGTGGAACAGATCCGCGACCCGCAGCGCGCGCCGCGCAACCTTGTCCTCGTACGCCGGGCCAATGCCGCGCCCGGTGGTGCCGATGGCGTTCGCCCCCTGCGACTTCTCACGCGCCCGATCGAGCGCCACGTGCGAGGCGAGGATCAACGGGCAGGAAGGGCTCACGCGCAGCCGCTCGAGCACCGGCACGCCCTGATCGATCAGCATCTGCGCCTCTTTGAACAGCGCCTCGAGCGACAGCACCACGCCGTTGCCGATCAGACACTGCACGTGGGCGTGCAGAATTCCGGAGGGAATGAGCGAGAGCACGGTTTTCTTGCCGCCGATGACCAGCGTATGGCCCGCGTTGTGGCCCCCTTGAAATCGCACCACGGCCTGGGCGTGATCGGTGAGCAGGTCGACGACCTTGCCCTTGCCCTCATCGCCCCATTGCAAACCGATAATGACGAGATTTTTACCCATTACGCGCCATCCACAACAGTGCCAGTCCGATCACCATGCTGATCAATCCACCCCAGCGCAGCTGGCCGGGCTCCGTTTGCGCCAGTTTCGCCATCAGCCGTTTGGTGGCACCGGGATTGAGGAACGGCAAGATCCCCTCGAGCACCAGGTACAGTGCAAAAGCACCGCCCAAATAGCGGCCTAATTCGGTCCAACCGATCTCCATCAGCATCCCCCGGCAACTAGCGCTGGGGCTGAGGTTGCGGTTTGTCGAAATATTTGAAGTAGGCATTGTCGGGCGGAATCACCAACAAATCCCCCTGCGTACCCACGGCATCCCGGTACGACTGCATGCTGCGATAAAAGCTGTAGAACTCGGCGTTCTTCGAGTAGGACTTCGCGTACACCTCGCTCGCCGAGGCATCGCCCTGGCCGCGTGTCTCGCTTGCCTGCCGCGAGGCATCCGCGAGAATCTCGGTCTGCGCCTTGTTCGCTTCGGCGCGGATGCGATCCGACGCCTCGACGCCCTCCGCCCGCAATTTCGCCGCTTGTGCCTTGAACGTCGCGCGCATCCGTTCGAACACCGAGTCCTGCACCTGCTGGGGCAGATCGATCTTGGTGATGCGCACGTCGACCAATTCGACGCCCAATTGCTCGGCGAACGGCCGGGCGGTTTTCATCATGGCGTCGGTGAACTCGGCGCGTTCGGCGGTGACCACCTGCTGCAGCGTGCGTTGCGTCACGACCGTCTTGATGCTGTCCCGGATGGTCTCACCGAGGCGCGCATTGGCGACGTCCTCACTGCCGCCGGTCGACTCGTAGTAGCGGCGCAGGTTGTTGATGCGCCACTTGACGTAAAAATCGACGTTGAGCTGTTCCTGTTCACGGGTCAGGAAATGCTCCGCCTGGTACTCCTGCGTGAGGATGCGCTTGTCGAAGCGGCTGACCTCGTTCACCAGCGGGATCTTGAAATGCAGCCCCGGCTGAAAGTTCCATTCGACGATTTCGCCGCCCGTCGATTTGATTGCAAGCTGGCCCTCGTTCACCGTGAACACGCTCGCACGCACGATCAGGATGACGGCGACCAGGCTCAACAGCGTATACAGAATCCTGGTTTGCATCAGCGCACTCCCCGCGCGCGTGCCGGATCCTCGGGCGGGGTCGCGGGCACCTCCGGAACGCGGGCGGCGGGCACGGTGAGCGTGTCGTTCGGCATGCTGATCGATTGCGGACCGGCCGAAATCAGCTTGTCGAGCGGCAGATACAGCATGTTGCCGCTGCCCTTGGTGTCGACGATGACCTTGCGGGAGTTCTTGTAGACGTTGTCCATGGTCTCGAGGTACATGCGCTCGCGCGTGACGGCCGGTGCGTGCTCATACTGCGCGAGGACCTGATCGAAGCGCGAGGTGGCGCCCTGGGCGAGCGCGAGCACCTGCAGCCGATAGGCCTCCGCGTCGAGCACCTCTTTCGCCGCCGCACCGCGCGCCCTTGGCACCACATCGTTGCGGTAGGTCTCCGCATCCTGCTGGTAGCGCTGACGGTCCTTGTCCGCCTTGATGGCATCGCGCTGGGCGTCCTGCACCGGCTCCGGCACCACCACCTCGCCGAGCGTGACGCTGATGATGCGAATGCCGATGTCGTAGTTGTCGAGCGTCCGCTGCAGCAGCACCCGCGCGCGATCGGTGATCGAGGGATCGAAGGCCAGCGCCTTGTCGAGGGAGGCCTGCCCGACGGCCTCGCGCATCGCGCTCTCGCTCACCTGCCGCAGGGTCTCCTCGACCCCCTTCACCTTGAACAGATATTTGAGCGGATCGGGCTGCGTGTATTGGACCGCGGAGGTCACCTCGACCAGGTTGGTGTCGGCGGTGAGCATGCGCGCATCGTCGCGCACGCTGTATTGCTGCGACACGTTGACGATGATCCGCCGCTCGATCGGCCAGGGCAGATGCCAGTTGTAGCCGGGTCCCACCGATTCGACGAACTTGCCGAACCGCAGCACCACCGCCCGCTCCTGTGCGTCGACACGGTACACCCCGCTGCCGATCCAAACCGCGGCGATGAGCACGAGCACGCTGCCCACGCCCCGGCCGAAGCCTGGCGAGGTCGGGCCGCCGCCCGTCCCGCCGCGTCCGAACAGCGCCGCCAGACGCCGCTGCAGATTGCGCAGCACGTCGTCCAAATCGTTTTGCGATTGTTGCGGGCGATTCCAGGGATTGCGTTTCTCGCCGCCGGGTTCGTTCCAAGCCATGCCTGTGCCTAGGTTCAGTTGCGCACTGAGAGTTTCGTTGATGAAGAGCCGGCCATTCTAGCAGGCAACTTGCCGCTCACAAGCGAGCTCAAGCCACGCGCTTTTCGCGCCTTGCCGCCCTATTATCCACCATGTTCACGCCGGGGACCCCCAGCAATTTGGCGAACTCGGTGGAATCGAGCTCGATATCGAGCTCCCAGCTGCCGTCATCGCGCTGACGCTCGGCCCGTACCGCCTCGCGGCGATACAGATCCGAGCGGACCGCAGCGGCTTGCAATTTGACGTGCAGCGTGCGCCGCACCTGGTTCGGCCGCACGGCCTGTGCGATCGCCTCGCGCAGGCCGTCGAGACCCGCGCCGCTGGTCGCGGACACCCAGGCGTGTGCGGGCACCCCATCGGCGCCGGCCACCACGCGCGGCACCTCGGTGCACAGGTCGATCTTGTTGAAAACCGTCAGTTCGCGGATGTCGGCCGCGCCGATCCCGCGCAATACCTCACGCACCTGCGCGATGCGCTCGTCGCGCAGCGGGTCGCTGGCGTCGACCACGTGCATCAAGAGGTCGGCGTCGCGCGCCTCCTGCAGGGTGGAGCGGAAAGCCGCGACCAGCTCGTGCGGCAGGGCCCGCACGAAGCCGACCGTATCGGCCAGCACCACCTCGCCGACGCCGGTGAGCTTGATCCGCCGCACTGTCGGATCGAGCGTGGCGAACAATTGGTCGGCGACGTAGGTCGAAGATCCGGTCAGGGTATTGAACAGCGTCGATTTGCCGGCGTTGGTGTAGCCGACCAGCGCCACCGTCGGCACCGGAACCTCGCGCCGCACGTGGCGGCCGGTCTCGCGCTGGCGGTCGAGTTTCTCGAGCCGGGTGCGCAGCGTGCGAATGCGCTTGGCGACCAGGCGCCGGTCCGTTTCCAACTGCGTTTCGCCGGGTCCGCGCAATCCGATGCCGCCCTTCTGGCGCTCGAGATGCGTCCAGCCCCGCACCAGGCGCGAGGCCAGATGCGACAGCTGCGCGAGTTCCACCTGCAGCTTTCCCTCGAAGCTGCGCGCACGCTGGGCGAAGATATCCAGAATCAAGCCATTGCGGTCCAAAACGCGACGGCTGGTCAATTTCTCGAGATTGCGCTCCTGGCTCGGAGTCAGGGTTTGGTCGACCAGCACGACATCCGCTTCGTGCAAATCGGCGCAGGCGCGGATTTCCTCCGCCTTGCCGGAGCCGACGAAATACTTCGGATCCGGCCGGGCCCGCGAGGCGGACACGAATCCGACCCCCAGGGTCCCCGCCGAAGCTGCCAGCGCCTTGAATTCCGCGGCATCGTACGGATCGACGGGCCGCCCGATGCCGACGTCGACCAAGATCGCCCGTTCACCACCGCGCGGGCGTTCAAACAACGGGGACGCGCCTCTCGCTCACTCGACGATCGCCGGTTCCGTCACTTCGCCGTCCTCGCCGGTCGGCAGGCGCACGTTGCGCGCCGGGACCACCGTGGAAATGGCATGTTTGTAGACCATCTGGCTCACGCTGTTTCGGAGCAACACGACGAATTGGTCGAAGGAATCGATCTGACCTTGCAATTTGATGCCGTTCACAAGATAAATTGAGACGGGCACTCGTTCTTTGCGCAGGGCATTTAGGAATGGATCCTGCAGAGACTGGCCACGGGCCATGAGAAAGCTCCTTGTTGTTAGATCGTTCGAAAATGCCCAGTCACTTCCCTGCGTCAGGCAATCACCACTGAATGCTAGCACAGCAGTTACGGAGCGATTGTTAAACGTAGGACCACTCCGCAAATTTGCCCCGGGACAGTGCGCCGACGATGAGAGCTGCGACATCAGGCAGCATGGAATCGAACCATTGGACATCTTCGCGCCGCCGCAACCAGGTCAACTGCCGTTTGGCGAGTTGCCGCGTTGCCGCAATCGACTGTTCTCGAGCCGCATCCAGCCCGCAGTGTCCCGCCAGATAACTCCATGCCTGACGGTATCCGACCGCGCGCATCGACGGTTGTTCCGCGCTGAGATCCTTTCTTTCACGCAGCCGCCGCACCTCATCGAGGAAGCCGGCGTCCAACATCGCCTGAAACCGCGTCCCGATGCGCTCGTGAAGCACGCTGCGATCGCTCGGCGCCAGCGCCATTTCCATCACATTGACGCCTTCGAGCGCGGAGCGGCGGCACCGCTGCAGGCGGCTGATCGGCTCGCCGGTCACGCGATACACCTCGAGCGCGCGCTGGATGCGCTGCGGGTCGTTGGCGTGGATGCGCGCGGCCGCGGTCGGATCCACGCGCTCGAGCTCCCGATGCATCGCGCCCCACCCTTCCGCCGCCGCCTGCGCGTTGATTTCGCCGCGCACCTTGAGATCGGCTTCCGGCAACTCCGCCAGGCCGAACTTCAGGGCATTGAAGTAAAGCATGGTGCCGCCGACCAGCAAGGGCTGCCGGCCGCGGGCCCAGATCTCGTGCATCGCCTGGCCGGCGTCGCGCACGAATTCGCCCGCCGAGTAGTTCATCACCGGATCGCGGATGTCGATCAGGTGGTGGGGAATTGCCTGGCGCGTGGCGGGGTCCGGCTTGGCGGTGCCGATGTCCATGCCGCGATACACCTGGGCCGAATCGACACTGATGATCTCGAACGGCAGACTGCCCGCCAGACAGGTCGCGATGTCCGATTTACCCGTCCCGGTCGGCCCCATCAAAATGAGCGCACAACGCGGCGCAGCCGGCGAGCCCATTCTAGCGGCCGCGCATGAACAGCCGATCGAGATCCGCGAGCGACAGACGCACCCAGGTCGGCCGCCCGTGATTGCACTGATCGGCGCGCTCCGTATGCTCCATCTCGCGCAGCAGCGCATTCATCTCGGGCAGGGTGAGGTTGCGCCGCGCACGCACCGCGGCGTGACAGGCCATGGTCGCGAGCAGGTGATTGATCGACTCCTCGACGCGCCGCGAATGGCCCGTTTCCGCGATATCCGACAGCACGTCGCGCACCACGCCGCCCGGATCGCGCCCCGCCAGCAGACTCGGAATCGCCCGCAATGCCAGCCGGTCCGGGGCAATGCGCGACACCTCGAAGCCGAGGCTCGCGAACTCCGCGGCATGCAGCTCGGCGGCCTGCGCCTGCGCCGGGGCCACCTCGAGAATCTCCGGCACCAAGAGCTGCTGCTGCGCGGTGTTGCCGGCGAGCAGCTTTTTCATGCTCTCGTACATGACGCGCTCGTGCGCCGCATGCATGTCCACCAGCACCATCCCGTCCGCGCTTTGCGCGAGAATGTACACCCCGTGCAGCTGCGCGACCGCGAAGCCCAGGGGCGCGTACCCGCCGCCCGGCGCACCGGCCTCGGCCTCGCGCGCGGCCTGCACGGCCGCGCCGTTCGCGTCGCCCGCCGGCTCGCCGTACGCCCCGGCCAGGGCAACGCCATCCCCCTCCCCGACGTAGCGGCGATAGACATCGGCCGCGGCGTGGCTCGCATGGCCTTGCGGCAGGGCAAAGTACGCCTGGCGCGGCGGCGCGAGGGCGTCGTGGCGCGCGCTGCCCGTCAGCCAGTCGAGGTCCGCGCTGCCCGATGAGGCGCCGCTGGGACGGGTGGCGGCGAGCGCGCGCTCCACGGTGCGAAACACGAATTCGTGCACGCGGCGCGAATCGCGAAACCGGACCTCGAGTTTTTGCGGGTGGGCGTTCACATCGACCAGCGTCGGGTCCATGTCGAGGTAGAGCACGTAAGCGGCGAACCGTCCGTTGAACAGCACGTCCTGATAGGCGAGCCGCACGGCGCCGGCGAGCAGCTTGTCGCGCACGAATCGGCCGTTGAGATAGACGAATTGCAGGTCCGTCTGGCTGCGCGAGAACGTCGGCAGTGCGAGCCAGCCGGACAGGCTCATCGCCCCGCCCTGAGCTTTAAGCTCGATCACATGAGCGGCGAACTGCTCGCCGCACAGTTTCGCCAGCCGCGCCAGGCGCTCGGCAGGTTCGCGCGCCGGCGGCAGGCTCCAGACGGATTTGCCGTTGTGCGTGAGGGCAAAGCCGACCTCGAAGCGCGACAGGGCCAGGCGCTCGAGCATGCGCAGGATGTGCTGGTATTCGGTGGCCTCGCTGCGCAGGAACTTGCGTCGCGCCGGCACGTTGAAGAACAGATCGCGCACCTCGACGCTGGCTCCGGGTGGATGCGAGGCCGGCACGGGCGCGCCGAGGTCCCCGTCGCGCGCCTCGAGGCTCCAGGCGTGCTCGGCATCGCGCGCCCGCGCCGTCAGCGACAGACGCGATACCGAGGCGATGCTCGGCAGCGCCTCGCCGCGAAATCCGAGCGTGACCACCCGCTCGAGGTCGCCGAGCGAGGCGATCTTGCTGGTCGCATGGCGGGAGAGCGCCAGGGCGATCTCCCGCGGCGGGATGCCGATGCCGTCATCGCGCACGCGGATCAGTGCGCAGCCCCCGTGCTCGAGTTCGACCTCGATGCGCCGCGCACCCGCATCGAGCGAATTCTCGACCAGCTCCTTGACCACGGAGGCGGGCCGCTCGATGACCTCGCCGGCCGCTATTTGATTGATGAGCTCATCGGCAAGAATCTGAATGGACAAGGGCCACCTCGCGAATTCCCGCATTTTCGCACAGCGGGAGCGCGGGCGCAGGAACGGCGCGGCGGCGCCGGCCGCGGGCGTCTAGCCTCCGGGTTCGCCCGACGCGGCGAGCTGCGCGATGCGGGTCCCGGCGGGCGGATCGGCGTAGAAATAATCGCGCAATCCCTGATGGATGGCGGCGGCGAGCTTGGCCTGATGGGTCACGCCGCGCAGACGCTGCTCCTCGGCGGGGTTCGAGATGTAGGCCGTCTCGACCAGCATCGAGGGAATGTCGGGGGACTTGAGCACGACGAAGCGGGCCTGCTGCACCAGGGGTTTGCGCACCTCGCCGACCAGATTCAGCTGATGCAGCACGTGCTCGGCCGCCGTTTGACTCGCGCTGAGTGAGGCGGACTGCGACAGGTCGAGCAGCACCGAGGCGAGCACGTCGCTCTTGTCGTCGAGCGAGACGCCGCCAATCAGGTCCGAGGCATTCTCGCGCTCGGCGAGCCAGCGCGAGGCTTCGTCGGTCGCGCCGCGCGGCGACAGGATGTACACGGAGGAGCCGTCGACGCTGCGATCACGGATCGAATCGGCATGGATCGACACGAACAGATCCGCCTGCTGTGCGCGGGCACGGCGCATCCGGTCGCGCAGCGGCACGAAATAATCCCCGTCACGCGTCAGCACCGCGCGCATCCCGGGTTCGGCATCCACGCGCTGCTTGAGGGCCCGGGCGATGGCGAGCACCACGTCCTTCTCGCGCGTGCCGTTCTTGCCGATCGCACCGGGATCCTCACCGCCGTGTCCCGCGTCGATGGCGATGATGAGGGTGCGCGCATCGGGCCGGGCGTGTTCGGCCTTGACCGGCGTGTCCGCGGCCGCCGGGCTGCCCAGATCGATGACCAGCCGATACCCGTAGCGGTCATTCGGCGTGGTGAGGAAGCTCTTGGCGCGGGTCGCGTGAGCCAGATCGAACACGATGCGCAGCTCGCCCGAAGCGCGGCGCGCCATGCGCACCTGCCGCACGACGCCCGCCGGCGCCGGTGCGTGCGAGCCGCCCGCGAGCCGAGCGCCGGTCACATCGAGGACGATGCGATCGGGGTTTTTGAGCACCAGCAGACTGTGCGCGGCGCTGCCCGACAGGTCGAGCACCACCCGCGTGCTCTCCGGACCGGCCCAGAGCCGCACGGCGCGCACGTCGACCGCGTGCGCCGGCAACACCCACGCCAGCGCGGCGAGCAGCACAAACAGCGGGCGCGGGCGGAATCTCATGGCGTTAAGTTAACGCGCAACCCATGTGTTTTTCAAGTTAAATTAGACACATAGGGTTCTATTCTAGTGTTGAACCGAAGGTTACCCAGCCAGGCAGCACCGAAATCCGTGTGCGCCCGCAGCCGCGCCTCGCGTCCCGCCTCGGCGTAGCCCAGCGTCAGCTCCACATCGGCGGGCGGCAGCGCGCCGGCGCCCCTCTCCGGCCACTCGACCAACAGCAGGCACCCGGGATTCAACAGGTCCCTGAGCCCGAGTTCATCGACGGCCGCCGCGCCCTGCAGCCGATACAGGTCGACATGCACGCAGGTCAGCGCGCCCAGCCGGTAGGTCTCGACCAGGGTGAAGGTCGGACTGCGAATCAACCCGCTGGCGCCGAGGGCGCGCAACAGGCTGCGGGCGCAGCTCGTCTTGCCCGCACCGAGTTCGCCCTTGAGGTAGAGCACGGCGCTGCCCGCCACGGCCGGTAACGCCTGTGCCAGGGCGTCGCCAAGCACATCGGTCGCCGCGGCGTCGGCAAGCCTGAGATTCAGTGGTGAGTCCGGCATGGCTGGCCATTATAGCGGCCGGGCGCGTAGCCTTAGGCTCATGACCCCGGGCACCATGACCGCGAACACCACGACGCCGCCCGACCCCGCCGCACTGGCGGCGCGCATCAAGGGCTGGGGCGAGGAGCTGGGATTTGCCCGGGTGGGAATCGCCAATATCGACCTCGCGGCGGATGAAGCGCATTTCCTCGATTGGCTGCGCGACGGCTTCCAGGGCGAAATGGAGTATATGTCCCGACACGGCCGCAAGCGCACCCGGCCCGCCGATCTTTTGCCCGGCACGGTGAGCTGCATCAGCGCGCGCATGAACTATTGGCCGGCGCAGGCCGCGGATGCCGGGCAGACGCTCGCCGCGGGCGGCATCGGCTACGTATCGCGGTATGCGCTCGGGCGCGATTACCACAAGCTCATGCGCAAACGCCTGCAGCGGCTGTGCGATCGGATCGGGGCCGAGATCGGTCCGTTCGGTCACCGCGCCTTCGCCGACAGCGCCCCGGTGCTCGAAAAGGCGCTCGCGCGCAATGCCGGCCTCGGCTTCATCGGCAAGCACACGAATTTGATCGATCCGCAGGCCGGATCGTATTTTTTCCTCGGCGAGATCTATGTGGATTTGACGCTGCCCTGCGATGCACCGAGCAGCGCGCACTGCGGCTCGTGCAGCGCCTGCATCCCGGCCTGTCCCACCGGGGCGATCATCGCCCCGTACCGCCTGGACGCGCGCCGCTGCATCTCCTACCTCACGATCGAGCTCGCCGGCTCCATTCCGGTCGAGTTTCGCCGCGCGATCGGCAACCGGATCTACGGATGCGACGATTGCCAGCTGGCCTGTCCATGGAACAAGTTCACGCGCCCGGCCGTGGAGCCGGACTTCGCCGTGCGCCACGGCCTCGACCACGGCGAACTCGTGGAACTGTTTGCCTGGAGCGAAGCGGATTTTTTGCAAAAGACGCGCGGCAGCGCCATCAGCCGCATCGGTTACACCCGCTGGCTGCGCAACCTCGCGGTGGCGCTCGGCAACGCGCCGGGCTCACCGGCGCTGATCGGGGCACTGCGCCGCCGCGAACACGACCCCTCGGCGCTCGTCCGCGAGCACGTGCAGTGGGCGCTGCGGCAGCACGAGCCCGATGGGCGTCCCGGGGGCGCGGGCCTTTAGGTGGCGGGCAACAGGCTGCTGCCGGACGGGTTGAAAAAATGCCGCCCGCGCCGTGCCTTGCTGATCTCCGCGAACAGCAGGCGATAGTCCGCCTCATTGGTCACCGGATCGATTGCCGCCGAGTTGACGATGAGCAGCGGCGAGGCGTCATAGCTGTGGAAGAAGCGCGCGTAGGCCTGGGTGAGCTTTTCGAGATAGCCGCGCTCGATGTGCTGCTCATAGCGGATGCCGCGCTTGGCGATGCGATCCATCAACACATCGACCGGGGCCTGCAGATAGACCACCAGATCGGGCTTCGGGGCATCGACGACCACCCGCTCGTACACCCGCTCGTACAGGGCGTATTCGGCATCATCGAGCGTCACGCGTGCGAACAGCCGATCCTTCTCCAGGAGGTAATCCGCCACGCGCACCGCGCCGAACAGATCCTCCTGGCGCACCTCCTCGAGCTGGCGGGCGCGCTGGAACAGAAAAAACAGCTGCGTCTGAAACGCCGCCGCCCGCGGATTCTTATAGAAGCGTTCGAGAAACGGATTCTGTTCGGCTTGTTCGAGTACCAGCTGGCCGCCGAAGGATTGCGCGAGTAGCCGCGCCAGGCTGGTCTTGCCGACGCCAATCGGTCCTTCGATGACGATGAATCGGTGCGGACTTGCGCTCACATGCTTCGCTCTTCTAGGGCTCCAAAACCGCAATACCATCCGCACCCGAACGCGCCTTCAGATCCATGACACGGCCATGTCCGGGGATATCGAGGGTTGGGGCAATGTTGTCCAGAGGATACAGGACGAAGTTGCGCATCGACACTCCGGGATGCGGCAGGATCAATCCGGGCTCGACGCACGGCTCGCCGACCATCCAGACGAGGTCCAGATCGATCAAGCGCGGTCCCCAGCGCTCCTGGCGCACGCGGCCCATGTGCCGCTCCACCTCGAGCAGCGCTGCGAGCAGGTCGCGTGCACCGAGCTGCGTGAGCAACCCGGCGGCCGCGTTGACGAAGTCGGGCTGATCCTGCGGGCCCATCGGGCGGGTCCGATACAGTTTCGAGCGCAGTTCGAGCCGGGTCGAGGGCAGCGCGCCGAGCCGCTCGCACGCCTCGAGCACCCGTTCACGCGGACCGTTGAGATTGCTGCCGATGGCGACGTACGCGGGGCGCCAGAGATCGCTCATGCGCTCAACTGCGCGACGCTCCACCGCGCCGGCGCCGCCGGCGCCGCCGGCCCGGCGCCACCGCACCGTCCGGCCCGTCGGGGGCGGCCTCCGCGGGCCGCGCCTGCACCATCGCGACCCGCTCCTCCTGCGGGAGCACCTGGATCTCGGTCCACCAGGCTGCGAGCTCGGGATCGGCCACCCCGACCTGGGCGCGCAGCAACAGGAAATCGTAGGCCGCACGAAAGCGCGGATGCTGCAGCAAACTCAAGGATTTGACGCCGCTGCGCCGATTGAACCTCGGCTGCAGCATCAACAGCTCGCGCATCGGCACAGCGAAGCGGCGCGGGATCGCGACGCGGGACTGCTGGGCCCGCAGCACCGTGTCGCACGCCTGCATGAGCTGCGCATGATCGGGTGCGGGTCCCGCCTGCTGCTCGTTGAGTTCGCGCAGCACCGCACCCCAGAGCAGCACGGCGAACAGGAACGTCGGGGTCACCGGCTTGTCGGCGAGAATGCGCGCATCGGTGTTGGCGAGGCCCAATTGCAGCATCTCTTGGGCGTAGGCGTACGGCGGCAGCGCGAACGCAGCGGCCGACATCGGAAACAAATGTTCGAACAGGCCGTATTGTTGCAGCAGCGCAAACGATCGCGCACCGAAACCGGCGAGGAACAGCTTCAGGCACTCATCGAACAAGCGCGCCGCCGGCACCCCGTCGAGCAGATTGGCGAGCTGGCGGATGGGCCGCTCGGTGGCCGCCTCGATCGAGAAGTCGAGCTTGGCCGCAAAGCGCACCGCGCGCAGCATCCGCACCGGGTCCTCGCGGTAGCGGGTTTCCGGATCCCCGATCAGCTTGAGCCGCCTGGCCCGGACATCGCTCACGCCATCGACGAAATCCCAGATGGAAAAATCGTCGATGCTGTAATAGAGCCCGTTGGCGGCGAAATCACGCCGCCACACATCCTCTTCGATGTTGCCGTAAATGTTGTCGCGCAGGATTCTGCCGGTGGTGTCGAAGGCTCGATGCTCCGACTCCTCGACGGGTGCGGGCGCTTCGGCATCCGCGTCGGCATCGCCTTCCTCGGCATCCTCCCGCTCAGGGGCGGCCGCGGCGCGGAAAGTCGCGACCTCGATGATCTCGCTGCCGAAATGCACGTGCGCCAGCCGAAAGCGCCGGCCGATGAGGCGGCAATTCCTGAACAGCCGGCGCACCTCCTCGGGCAGCGCATTGGTGGCGACGTCGAAATCCTTCGGCGTGATGCCCAACAACAAATCGCGCACGGCGCCGCCGACCAAGAATGCCTCGTACCCGGCCTCTTTCAGCCGGTACAGCACCTTCAAGGCATTCGGCGAAATCGCCGCGCGGGAAATCGAGTGCTCCGCACGCGGGATCACCGAATGCGGGAATTGGGAGGAAGGTGAGTTCAAAAAGAGGAGTTCCGCTTGAGTCCAAAAAATTGGTCCGTATACTACCAGCCCTTCTGGGGTTCAAGCGGCCCAGTTCGTTTATCGACGCTCCCTTCGTCTAGAGGCCTAGGACACGGCCCTCTCAAGGCTGGAACACGAGTTCGAATCTCGTAGGGAGCGCCATTGAATCAATGGGTTACGAACATCGGCCGGTCTTTGGAAGCAATGGAGTCGCGAGGCCTTTCGCTCAGCGGAGGAGCGCGGCCGCTCTCCTCCACATCCGGTCGCGGGCATGAGAGGCGCGCACCTGCTCCGCCAAACCATACGTGAGGCTCGCGGAGAGAAAGGATTCGATCGTCGGCACGCCAGTCAAGGATGAATGCGTGTAATACATTGAGAGCCCTACGGCGGCCCCGATCAGGCAGGCCCCGAGTCCGTTGAGGTTGGTCACAGCGCTATCGCCCTCGCCGGCGTCCGAATAGTCCTGCCGCCGAAGTACGAAGAAGTCCGTCAGATACACCGCCGCAATCGGCGGCACGATGATGCCTAGAACCACCACGCCGTTCAAGACGCCGATCGTGGCCAGCGCCCGTTGCAAGTCGACAGGAAACGGGACTTTCCGGCGCCCGGAATCGCCCGCAGCCACACGATAGGCCGGCGACTGCCGAAAATCCTTTCACGCAAACGCGCAAAACGCCGCTCCAGGAGTCCCAAGGGAACGATTTTTACGATGCTCGCATTCATGCGCTTCGGACGGCCCTGCAGACATCACCAAGTCGTCACAGTCTCACGATTGGTGAGAGGCGACAACATCAGCCGGGCTCGAGCGCGCCGACGCGCACCGGCGGCCTACTGCGCCTTCGGCGTATACCAGATCGGAGAGGACCAGGCGCGCTCCTGAACCGTGGCTTGGACGTTCTGGAGCAGCGGCAGGCTATTCGCCACCGTTTTATACGTCGTCCAGCGCGGGGTCGGTATCTCGAGCACCCGCACGTAATACAGGGCGTAGCGCGCCGGGTCGAAGTTCGGATCGGTCCAACTCGCCATGAGTTCGGCGCTGCCGATCGAATTGCCGTACGTGGCGGTCTTCAGATCCACGGTGTTGCCAACCGCAGGCAGTTCGCCATCGGCGCGCAGCTTGCGATCGCCGGACCAGGCGACGTTATAAATCTTCTCATGATGAGTGCCCGCCTCATCCACCCAGCCTTTGACGATTTGCAGACGGTCCAGATTGGCGCCCTGCGGATCCTTCATGGCATAGAGGTTGAAGACCGGTGCGGCGTGAAGCCCGGACAGCGTCCCGCCCATGGGCACGCCCTTCGCATAGCCGGTTTCGACCAGGCTTTTTGCGTCGATCGTGGGCGGAAGATCAGCGCCCGCGAAGAATCGCACCTTGATGCGCGGACCGCTCGTGGCGAAGGTCTCGCGCGCCTTCAGCGAATCCCACAGCGCGCCCCGGGTGTTCGACTCGGCCCAGATTCCCGTCAAGGCGCCCGGGTTTTCGTCCTTGACGTCGATCCATCCGCCGACATCGCCGGTCTTGAGACGCTCAACCGATTGATCCTCGGCTCCATGGCCGCCATTCCAGCCCTTGCCGTAGGAGCCGGCTTCCATCACTTCCGACGGCAGGCCGTTGTGGTTGTCGGTGCCGCCGACGAATCCCAGCTTGAACGGATTCGTGCCGAGCTTCTGTTCCCAGGCGAGCCCTTCGATTTCGCCCCAGCGCACGAAATTGCGTTGGTCGGCCACCCGTCCGCTGTACTTCTGCATGGAGTCGGCATTTTCGAAGTTGGCGAACTCATCGGCCTGCCAGAACTTGCGGTGAACCTCCGAGTTCCCCTTGATCTGCATGATCTCCACGACCGGTTCGAAGTGCGCACGTAGGTCCGCGTACGCCTTGTCGTAGGGCTTGCCGCTCGCATCAGTGACCGATCCGAACATGATCGTCTTGCTGGCATTGGAATTGTGCGGAATGGCCAGCGGCTTCATGCCCTGCTTCTCGAGTTCGGCCATCCAGTTCCACAGCCCATCCTCACGCGAAATCTCATAGAAGCTCATGGGCAGATCCGGCACATGGCTGTCACGAAAGATGACGTTTCGGTGCAGGTTGGCGCCGCCGGGTGCCGCCGACCACTCGAAGGCGATGAAAGCGGTGAACGTTCCGGGCTTGTTGTTCTTCTCCGCCGCCGCCACTTCGATGTTCTTCCAGGCGCTGGTGGTGGTCTCGGGGCCTTTGTAGAATTCCGGATGCTGCGGATTGGCGCCGCGATTGTTGCCGGCCACATACTTCATGAACCAGCCTTGCCGCTGCTTCAGGTCGGTCATTCCTCGCAGGTTCTGCAGCAACTCTTGATCGTGGCCGGGCGCCCCTTCCGTGAATGTGGAGTACATCTCGCCGATGTATTCCGCGTGATCGGTGATCGCCACCCAGTCGAGCGGCCGGTCGAGCTTGTGCTTGACGCCGTTGACCTCCACTTCGGCGCCTTGGGCGAACTCATAGGCCTCGAATGGAGTGAGCCGCGTGCCGCCAAGATAGGCATCGAGCGAATACGCCGTATGGATGTGCTGCTCGCCGAAGTACGCCTCTTTCAGCGGGTTGACGGGGATTGCGGGCGGCGCATCCGGCGCGGGCGAAACCGTTGAGGCGCTCGGGGGCGCGGCGCCGCCACTGGCGCTCGGCGCTTCCTGCGAGCAGGCACAAAGACCGATCGCCACCAATGTGGCGGGGAGTAATGCGTGGACGGCCCGATCGCTCATTGAATATCTTCCTTCCCGTGTGAGGCACCCGATCTCTTCGGCCAAGCTAGCACGGCCTTCGGACGACGCAACGAAATTCCACATCGATGCGTACCGCTCATTGAAGTCATGCGCGCGGCGCATCGAATGCGCGATTGATTCAGAGGCGGTTAAGCCGTACCCACGCCGTACGAATCACGACGATGCGTCTGCGATATGGTCCGCAAGATATTTGGCGTCGTGCCACACGCCCCAGATGAACGGGGACGCCCTGCGTGACAGCCACGCGAGTCCCAGAAAATACAGCCCGGGAACTTTCGAGACTCCGCATTGATGCGCCGGGCGGCCCTTGTCATCGAAAGCGTCCACCTTGAGCCAGCCGAAATCCAGCGCGTAACCCGTTGCCCAGATGATGGTCGTGATGCCGGCCGCCGCCAGATTCAACTGCAGCACGGGATCGGTCATGCACGGCGGATCGGATGCAACCCGGTGGGCCTCGGGCTCCGCGGGCAAATCGAGGCCCTGCGCTTCGACATAGGCGTCGGCCGCGTTCAACATCGACAGATAGTTGGCGTCGCCCCCCGCAATGTTCTGGGCAAGATTGGGCAGGAATTGCAGGACGCCGTCCGCGTATGCGCCGGTGCTGCCCAGCAACGTGATGTGGCGCGCCGCCAGGTCGCGAAAATCGACGGTGTGACCGCCATGCGCACCGCTGACCGCGATCGTGATGTGCTCCGTCCCCGGGGCCACGACCTTTGCATCCCACTCCCCCAACACACCGAGCCACCAAACAAAATCGCGGCCGCGATAGCGCCGCGGTGGACGATTGTGCGGGCCGACCGAAAGATAGACGCGCCGTCCGGCGCGTACCAGCTCGTCGGCGATCTGCACTCCCGAGGAACCGGCACCAATGATCAGCACGGCGCCGTCGCGCAGCTGGCCGGGATTTCGATAGGCGGCGGAGTGGAGTTGTGTAATGCCGCTATCCGCGGGAACGGCCGTCGGGACCAGCGGGCGTTGAAACGGTCCGGTGGCGACCACGACACGGGTGGCCTCGATGAGTCCTTCGGAGGTCTGCGCACTGAAGCCGGAGCCGTCGGCCTTCCTGTGCAGCGCCGTGACCTCCACGCCACAACGGATTGGCGCTGCAATCTGCTTCGCGTAGGCGACGAAATAGTCGACGATCTGGTCTTTTGTGGCAAAACTGTCCGGATCGATGCCGGAGAACGTCATGCCCGGAAACCGGTCATGCCAGGCCGGACCGTTGGCGACCAGCGAATCCCATCGTTCGGAGCGCCAGCGCTCGGCAATTCGTCGACGCTCGACGATGAGATGAGGCGCCCCGCGTTTGCTCAAATGCTCGCTCATCGCGAGGCCTGCCTGTCCACCGCCGATGATGAGCGTCTCCACTTGGTCGACTGACATGGTGCGCACCTTTTGCGGTCGGTTGGGAATAGGGCCAATGCGGCCAGGACTCGTACTGTGCAGTATTGCCGTCGGGGAGAACTTTGGAAATTATGATTTTCATGGGACGGGGCCTCTGCTTTTCAGAGGTAAGGCCGAACCTTCAAACACGGACCTGGCGCGCCCGCGCCGGCCTTACACCAGCGCGATTCCCGCGAGCGCACCAAGAATCACCACCATGACCGGTGGTGCGCGCCAGGCGGTAAGCAAGACGAAACCCGTTAGCGCGACCGCAAAATCACCGGATGATTTGACCGAACTTGTCCACAGCGGATCATAGAGCGCCGCTCCGAGCAGACCCACGACCGCCGCATTGACGCCACGTATGATCGCTTGCGCGCCCGACCGCTGCCGCAGGAAGCTCCAGAACGGCAGCGCACCGAGAAGGATCAGGATGCCCGGCAGAAAGATCGCGATGAGGCCCAACAGGGCGCCCGCCACCCCATGGGGCGAGAGTCCGGTCACGGCGCCGAGGTACGCCGCAAATGTAAAGAGTGGACCGGGCACTGCCTGGGCGGCGCCGTAGCCCGCGAGGAACGCATCTTCGCTGACCCAACCGGGGTGTACGAAGGCACTGCTCAACAAGGGCAGCACCACATGACCGCCGCCGAAAACGAGTGCGCCCGTCCGATAAAACGCGTCGACAAGCGCAGCGCCCTGCGACAGACCGCGCAGAGCCGGCAGTGTGGCGAGAAGAACCAGGAAGGCGCACAGCGCGGCGAGGCCGACACGACGCGAGACGGCTACGTGAAGCGCCCCTGCCGCAGTTGTCACCGAGGCTCGACAAAACCACAACCCGGCGATGGCACCCACTAAAATGGTACCGACCTGCGCCACCGGCGAGGTGCTGACCAAAATCATTAGCGCGGCCAGGCACGCGATCGAGGCGCGCTGCCGATCGGGGCACAGCGTGCGCGCCATGCCCCAAACGGCTTGCGCGACGATTGCCACGGCGACGAGTTTCAGGCCATGCAGTGCACCACGGCCGGCCGGGCCGCCGATTGTTCCGGAACCGTACGCGAAGGCGGTCATGAGCGCGGCCGACGGAAGGGTAAATCCCGTCCAAGCCGCGAGACCTCCCCAGTAGCCGGCTCGAATGAGCCCCAGCGAAAATCCCACCTGGCTGCTGGCCGGACCGGGAAGGAACTGGCACAGGGCGACCAGATCCGTGTAAGCCGCGTCGTCGATCCAGCGGCGCCGCACGACGATTTCGTCGCGAAAATAACCGATGTGAGCGATGGGACCGCCGAAAGACGTCAGCCCGAGCTTGAGGAATACCCAGAGCACCTCGAAGGGTGATCGGGATTGCCGGGCTGCAACCGGGTTACACATCGAGGCGCGTTCGGCGCAGCCGCAGCGCATTCACGATGACGGAGACCGAACTCAAGCTCATCGCGCCGGCCGCGACCATGGGCGAGAGCAGCAGCCCGAATCGCGGGTAGAACATGCCGGCGGCCACGGGTATGGCAATGGCATTGTAAAGAAAGGCGAGCGTGAGGTTCTGACGGATGTTGCGCATCGTCATCCGGCTCAGACGACGCGCCCGCTCGATGCCCTGCAGATCGCCCTTGAGCAGCGTGATGCCGGCGCTTTGGATGGCCACATCCGTGCCCGTGCCCATCGCAATGCCGACATCGGCGCAGGCCAGCGCCGGTGCGTCGTTCACCCCATCGCCCGCCATCGCGACCACATGACCCTCTGCGCGCAGGCGCTTGACGAGAGCGCCCTTTTGCAGCGGCGAGACCTCGGCCTCGATATCGGTGATGCCGAGCTGCCGCCCGATGCTCTGCGCCGTGCGCAGCCGATCGCCCGAGGCCATGACGATCCGAAGCCCCTCCGCGCGCAATGACTGCAACGCGGCCGCGGCGCCGGGTTTGATCCGATCGGCGATGACCAAGCATCCGAGCAGCGCGCTGCCGTGCGCGACGTACACCAGCGTGGCGTCGGTCGCCGCGTCATCGGCCTTGTCGGCGGGATCGTCGAGATTGACGCCGATCTGCTGCATGAGCCGCCGATTACCGAGTGCCACGACGCGGCCCGCCAGCAGACCGCGAACCCCGAGACCCGGAACCGCGCTGAACTCCCCGACCGGCGCCGGCGTCACCCGCTCCCGGGCGCCAAGATCCCGCACGGCGCGCGCGAGCGGATGCTCGCTCGCTTGTTCGAGCCCGAGCGCCACTTGCAGCAGATCCTCACGCGAGGCGCCCGGATGAACGCGCACGTCGGTGATTCCCGGCCTGCCCTCGGTCAACGTGCCGGTCTTGTCGACGACCAGGGTATCGACGCGCTCGAGCCGCTCGAGCGCCGTGGCATTTTGCACCAACACCCCCGCCTGCGCACCGCGGCCGACCGCCACCATGATCGACATGGGTGTGGCGAGTCCGAGCGCGCACGGGCATGCGATGATCAGCACCGACACCGCACTCATCAGCGCGTGCGCCAACGCCGGTGCCGGACCCCAGAAGAGCCATGCGGCGAAGGTGACGGCCGCGATGCACAGGACCATGGGCACGAACCAGGCGGCCACCCGGTCCGCCAGCTGCTGTACCGGCGCCTGACTGCGCTGCGCGGCCGCAACCTGCGCCACGATCTGCGCCAGCAGCGTATCGCCGCCCACCCTCTCGGCCCGCATGAGGAACGCGCCGGTGCCGTTCACCGAGCCGCCCACCAACCGATCGCCGGCCGTCTTTTGCGCCGGCAGCGACTCGCCCGTGAGCATCGATTCATCGACCTCCCCGGCACCGCTCAAAATGAGTCCATCGACCGGCACCCGCTCCGACGGGCGCACGCGCAGACGATCACCCACCTGCGCATCCTTGAGATCGATGTCGCATTCCGTGCCATCGTCGCCAACGCGGTGGGCCACGCGCGGCGTCATGCCGAGCAGCGCGCGAATGGCAATGCCCGTGCGCTCCCGCGCCTTGAGTTCGAGCAGTTGCCCGAGCAATACCAGCACGATGATCACGGCCGAGGCTTCGAAATAGATCCCGGGGTGACCGGACGCATCGCGCAGCTGCGCGGGAAACCACTGCGGCACCGTGACGGCGGCGACGCTGTACGCATAGGCCGCACCCACGCCGAGAATGATCAGCGTGAACATGTTGAGGCGGCGATGCACCACGGAGCGCACGCCGCGAACCCAGAAGGGCCAGCCGCACCAGACCACCACCGGGGTCGCCAACGCCAGTTGAACCCACGGCGAACCGCCGCCGCCATGACTCATCGCCAGCCACATCACCGCGAACGCCAGCGGCAGCCCGATCCAAAATCGCCGGTGCAGATCGGCGAGCTCCGGATTCGCTGCGGCCTGCGCACTGGGCACGTCCGGTTCGAGTGCCATGCCGCAGATCGGGCACGCGCCCGCGTGGGATTGGCGAACCTCGGGATGCATGGGACACACGAAATCGCCACGCACCGCGGTGGGCGGCCGGGCCTGTTCGCGCGCCGTGCCGGATGCCGGCGCGACGAGCGGATATCGCCCGGGATCCGCCAGAAACTTCGTGCGGCAGCCGGCGCAGCAAAACCGGACCTCGGTGCCGGCGTGCACGGTCACATGCGTGGATGACGAGCTCACCGTCATGCCGCACACGGGATCCCGCGATTCGGTGGGAATCGGCATGGCTACGGCGTCACGGCGCTAGAATGCGCCGGGGTACGCGCCGCCATCGAGCAGAATGTTCTGCCCGGTGAGGTAGCCGGCGTGCACGCTGCACAAAAAGGCGCAGGTCTTGCCGAACTCCGCCGCCGTGCCGAAACGCCTGGCGGGAATCTCCGCCATCGCCCGTTCGGCCGCTGCCGCTTCCGATGTTCCATCGCGCTTTGCACTGCTCTGCAGGCCGCCCCGCAGCCGTGCGGTGTCGAAGCTGCCGGGCAGCAGGTTGTTGATGGTCACGTTGTTGGCCGCCACGCTGCGCGCGATCCCGGCCACGAATGCGGTAAGTCCGGCGCGCGCGCCGCTCGACAAGTCCAGACCCGCCAACGGCATCTTCACGCTCAACGATGTGATGTTCACGATGCGTCCGAAGCCACGCGCCGCCATGCCATCGAGGACCCGCTGGATGAGTTCGATCGGGGTCACCATGTTGCCGGTCAGGCCGGAGAGCATCGCCTGCCGGTCCAGGACGCGGAAGTCGCGAAACGGCGGTCCGCCGTTGTTGTTCACCAGGATGTCCGGACTGGGGCAGGCGGCGAGCAGCGCGGCCTGGCCCGCCGCCGTCGACACATCCGCCGCCACGGCCGTCACCTCGACGCCGCTCGCCCGGCGAATCTCGGCGGCGGTCTCATCGAGCAAATCCGCATTGCGTCCGTTGATGACGAGCGCGACGCCGGCCTCGGCCAGCGCCATGGCACAACCCCTGCCCAATCCCTGGCTCGATGCACAGACGATCGCCCTTCGACCTCGAATACCCAGATCCATATTGGTTCGGCCTCCTGATGGTTTGAAACAGCGAAAGCGCGTCAACCACGGACTATACTCGCGCGATGGCAAGCCATGAACCCATCGACCGCCTGCTCGAGCGGGCGACCGAGCAGCATCGCGCGGGCAATCTCGGCGCCGCGCGGCTTCTGTATTCCGAGGTGCTGAACGCGGATCCGCGACGACCGCTCGCGCTGTTTCGCAGCGGGCTGCTCGAATTGCAGGAGCAGCAGCCGCAAGCCGCCCTCGAACTCATTGGCCGCGCTTGCGCCGCGCAACCGGACGAGCCGCGCTTTCAATTCGGTCTCGGGCAGGCGCTGCAATCGCTTGCCCGCTGGCCGGAAGCGGCGAACGCATACCGCCGCGTGCTGCGCATCGACCCGCGATCCCTCGATGCCCATTTCGCATTGGGCCTGGCTTTGCAGCACGACGGGCAGCTCGCCCCGGCGGCCGCCGCGTACCGGGACGCGCTGGCGCTCGAACCCGAGCATGGCGCGAGCCTCGGCAACTTAGGTGCGGTGCTGCGTGAGCTCGGCGAGCTCGAGCAATCGATCCCGCTGCTGCGCGCGGCCGCGGCACTCGAACCGCAGGTCGCCGCGCACGCCATCAACCTCGGGATGGCGCTGTGCGAGCGGCGCGAATTCGCCGCCGCCGAGTCGACTTTAACCGCCGCGCTGGCTCGCGACCCGCGCAGCGCCGATGCGGCCTTCAACCTGGGCAATGCGCTGCGCGGTCTCGGACGATCCCGCGCGGCGCTCGAGTCCTATCAGCTCGCGCTTTCCCTGCGCCCGATCTATCCCGACGCTCTCAACAACCTCGGCAACACCTACCGCGAGCTCGGCGAATTGACCCATGCCAGGGCGGCATACGAGTCGGCGCTCGAAGCGCGCCCAGACCATGTGGTTGCGCTCAACAACTTGGGATGCGTGCTGCGCACGCTCGGCCAGAGCGACGCGGCCGAGGATGTGCTGCGCCGGGGACTTGCTCTGGCCCCGCACCATGCGGCGCTGCATGACAATCTCGGCAACGTGCTCAAGGACGCCGGTGCGCTCGACGAGGCGATCGAATGCTATCGGCAGGCGCTCGCGTGCGATCCATCGAGCGCCGCCACCCACAGCAATCTCGCCTACGCGCTGAGCTTTCAGTCGCTCGAGCCGCAGCCCATTCTCGAGGAATGCCTGCGTTGGAACGCGCGCTTCGCAGCGCCGCTCGCGCCGCGCACGAACCTCTCACCCGGCGCGAGGGACGCGCGGCGCCTCAAGATCGGCTATGTATCGGCGGATTTTCGCGAGCACTGCCAGAGCCTGTTCACACTGCCCCTGCTGTCGAACCACGACCGCGGCTCGTTCGAAATTTTCTGTTATTCGAGCGTGGAACGCGAGGACGACCATACGCGGCGCGCCATGGCCTGCGCCGACACGTGGCGCGCGGTTCGCACCCTCGATGATGCGGCGCTGTGCGAGGTCATTCGCGCCGATCGCATCGACATATTGATGGATTTGACGATGCACATGGCCGGCGGTCGCCCGCAGCTGTTCGCCCGCAAACCCGCCCCGGTGCAGATCGCCTGGCTTGCCTACCCGGGCACCACGGGCATCGCGGCCATGGACTACCGGCTGAGCGACCCGCGGCTCGATCCGGACGGATTCGAGGCGCATTACTCCGAGCGAACCATTCATCTCGCCGATTCTTTCTGGTGCTATGACCCCCTCGCCACACAGCCCGAGGTCAACGGGCTGCCGGCGCTCGAGCGCGGACACATCACCTTGGGCTGCCTCAACAATCCGTGCAAACTGACCGGCGCGACGCTCGCGCTCTGGGGCGCCGTGCTGCGCGCTCTGCCGGACTCGCGGCTCCTGCTGATGGCGCCGGCGGGGCGGCACCGGCGCAGCCTGCTCGCGCGGCTCGACGCACAGCAGATCGTCCCGCGGCGCGTGGACTTCGTGGAATTCCGCCCGCGCGCGGATTATTTGCGCACCTATCATGAAATAGATTTCGCGCTCGACACCTTTCCGTACAACGGACACACCACGAGTTTGGACGCGCTGTGGATGGGCGTGCCCACCGTCACGCGGGTCGGACGGACCAGCGTCGGACGCGGAGGTTTGAGCCAGCTCCACCATCTGCAGCTGCTCGAACTGGCGGCGGACACCGATTCGCGTTTCCTGGAGGCCGCCGTCTCGTTGGCCGGGGATTTACCGCGCCTGGCGGGATTGCGGCAGTCGCTGCGCGCGCGTCTCGAAAGATCGCCGCTGATGGATGGCGCCCGCTTCGCCCGCAGCATCGAGGCTGCCTATCGGCGCGCCTGGTCGGCGCAAGGACTTACCAGCCCTGCTTTCCCGGCGGAGCGTTCATCGACTTTCTGACCGGGCGCCGCGCGTGGGCCTCCCGCCGCATCACTGCCTCTCGAAGACCGCCACGATGTCGTAGGGCATGCCTTTCGCATCGCGCGCCTTGGTCGACAAGGTCATGACCTTGCCATGTGCGGAGATGCTGCGCGTCGTGGTGCCAACGGTCTTGCCGCCGCGCTTCAGCGTGCTCTTGACGGTGCTGCCGTTGATCCGCTTGAGAATGAGCGTGTCGTAATTCGGCGATCCGGTGAGTGCGCATTCCTTGCCGTCGTAGGTCAACGTCGACTGCTCGTTGATCTGCGTTCCGTCAGCCGCGACGCCGGTCACGGTCAGTACCGTGCCTTGCGCGGATTGCACGTAGGTGCGCGATTGGGACTTCGGCGCCGGACCCGGGCTGAAGCGCGACTTGGCCAGATCCAAAGTCCATGAACCAATGGCGGGATCGGGAGTGTCGGCCGCCTGCGCCAGCGTGCCGACCCCGAGGGCGAGTACGGTGCCGATGAAAAGCGTGCGTAGGAAATTAACCATGCGATTCCCCTTCGGATGAATGAAAGCTCGAAACATTATGCGCGCAAATGTCCGCATCCGGCGACATGGGCGTGCGCGTGTCAACGCCATCCGCCATGAGACGTTGGGATGGACATCGGATGCACAGGGCGGCGCCGACGCCGAACTGGAAAAAAGCCAATTATCGTTAACTACAGGAGTTCCTTCCATGTCCTCGACTTCCTCCCGACTGTTGTCCGTCAGCGTGTCCGCGGCATTGCTCGCCGCCTGCGGCGGCGGCTCCGGCGGCGGCTCCAACAGCCTCACCCCGCCGTCCACTCCGCAATCCGCCAACGTCGCGATGTTGTTGAGCGACGCCTCGTCCGAGGATTGGGCCACGATCGGCGTCAAGGTGCTTTCGATCGCGCTGATTCCGCAGGGCGGCGGTGCGAACGTGACCGTGTATACCGCCCCCTCGCCGGCGCCGTTCGTGAACCTGGCGCAGCTCGATCAGATCGCCGAATTGCTCGGCAACGTGAGCGTGCCGGTCGGCACTTACACGGGCGCCGTGCTCACGGTGAGCGGCAATCCGAGCGACGTATTGCTCACGGTCGCGGCCGATCCGGAGGCGGGCTTTGCCGCCGCCGCCGGCGTCACCATTCCTTCGAGCCAGATTCAAGTGCAGCACACACAGGGTTCGAGCGGTTCGCTCACCGCACCGGTGAGCGTCAATTTCGTCTCCCCGCTCGTGGTGAGCACCAGCCAGAATGGCGCGCTCGATCTGGAATTCGATCTGGCCCACCCGGCATTTCTGGTCGGACACGTGCCGTTGGGCGGTGGCGGAACCATCTGGGCGGTCAACTTCGAAGGTCCGGTGCATCATCACCCGTTGCACGATCTGCGGCGGCTCGTCCTGCGCCACACTTACGGCGACGTGACCGCGATCTCCGCGGACAACAGTTCCATCTCCATCACCAAGGAGTTTCCCACCGAACCGCCGTTGAGCCCGGAGACCGCGGTGAGCGGCGGCGAGTCGCTGCAGATCTCGGCCGACGCGGCCAATGGCACGATCTTCTATGACCTGGACGCGAAGACCCGCACGGTCATCATGGATTTTTCTGCCGAATCCTCCCTGGTGGGCAAGAACGTGCGCGTCGCCGCGCGCTATCAGCAGGACGGTACCCTGGTTGCCACCCGCATCTGGGCCGGCAGCGAGTTCAACACGGTGTGGCTGAGCCCGGAAGGCCACGTACTGCACGTCGATGCGGCCAACGATGTCGTCACGGTCGCCAACGAAATGGGTCGGGGAGTTCCACTCACCGTCGATGCCAATACGCAGTTCTTCTTCCGCGAACCGCAAAATCCGGCGGCGGACTCGGCACCGATCGCCACCGGCCCCGCCTTCCTCGCCAATGAGAATCTGGTGCGCGGGTTCAAGGTCCACGCCAGTGTCGTCGACCCGCTTGCGACGCCATTGGTCGCCCAGAGCATCGACATCGAGACCGCCGCCTATGCGGGGACCATCTCGGCGCCTACCACGACCGGGTTCACCTACACCCGCAACTTCCACACCGCGGGCGATGACTACGTCTACACCCTCGATTACATCGCCGCGGACAGCGCCAACGGCAGCGACGACAGCGGCAATGCCATCCTCGGTTACAAATGGTGGAATTTTGCCTACCCGACGCTGCTCACCAGCGGCACGGGCGCCATCGCTGCGTTCACCTCCGCGGTCGATGGCAGCGTGAACTTCGGCGGCACGGTCGGTGCGGTTCCGAGCTACGGCCTCAGCTACGCCATCTGGAACGATCCGGCCAACACCAGTGGGTGGGCCGCGAAGTCCAGCATTCTCATGCCTTCCATCCTGCCGCTCGGAACCGTCGTTTCAGGATTGGTCGGCAGCGCCTCGCCGCTGACATTCACCATGAGCGTGGCGGGCGGCGCGGTGCCGGCGACCATCGACGTCAGCAACACCTCCGGTTCGGCCACGCTGGTCTACCAGGTCGATCGCACCAACGGGGTCGTGACCGTCAGCCCCATCGACATCACCACCAGCACGGGACTTTCGGACCTGACCAGCGGCCTCGCCGCGGGTGCCCTGGTGAAGGTGTATGGGGTGCCGCAGGCCGATTCGACCTTGCGGGCCTATGTGCTCACCTACTTCACGGGGGACATGCCCGCGCTCTAGAGTGCGCGCTTCGAGACGATTCGGTGCGGCCCCAACCGGGGCCGCACGCCGTTTCTAAGGGACTCGGTGCACCGCGACGCCATGGCGGTACACATTTTGTCCGCCATGGTATCCCGTGACGATCAGCGCCGCCGTCACGACGCAGAGAACCGCCAAGAACATCGCCGAGGGCCGCGACTCGGGGGCTCGACCCGCACCGCGCCACGCCGCAACCAGCAACACCCCGGCGCTCGCGCAGACCGCCCATTTTATGTGCAGCGCGACCGCGGCGCGCGCGGCGGCGTCCGCCTCGAGCGACAAGACCGCGGCCAGTCCGCTTCCCACGGCGGGAAGCACCGCGACCGCCCCGAGACATAAGTTCCAGGTTCCCACCATGGCGAGCGTGGCAGCATGCCGCTCGAGCGGTCGGCAGCGCGCGGCGGCGAGCAGCACGCTCCCCGTCACCACCAGCGCGAGAGGAAAATGCACCGCAACCGGATGCCACAAGGGAAGCCCGATCATGACGCCCGGGCGCGCCGCCACCAGGCGATGGCATCGTCGAGGCCGTGCTCGAGATCGAAGGCGGGGGCGAATCCCGCCTCCCCGCTCAGCCTGGCGATATCGGGCAGCAGAATGGCCGGCTCGCCGGCCGGCGCGGCGCGCGCACCGAGCTTGAGCAGTTGCGGGCGGCCGATGCGTTCGGCCACCTGTTCGAGCAGCTGGCCGATCGAGATGCGGCGCCCCGAGCCGATGTTCACCGCGCCCTCGAGCGGGGATTGCAGCACGGCGGCAAACGCGCCGCCGACGTCCGCCACGTGCAGGAAGCTGCGAATCTGGCGCCCATGGGTGCACAGCGCGGCGCGGCCCGCCAGCAGATCGTTGATCACGGAGGCGACCAGCCGCTGCGGATGTTCGTACGGCCCGAACTGGAAAAAAATCCTTCCCCACGCCGTCGACAGGCCATGGGTGCGGCCGAACTCCGCAAGGAAGCGCTGCATGGCGATTTTGCTGCGGGCGTAGGCGCTCTGCACACCGCCGGCCTCGCCCGCCAACGGGCTGGTGCGCTCATGGCATATCCCGACCCGCGACCAATCGTACTCGGCGCAGCTGCCGGCGAACACGGCGCGAATGCCGCCGCCGCGCTGAAACGCGCGCAGCAAATGCTGGCTCGCGTCGAGCCAGCGCTGGTTCTCGCTGCTCTCGACATACACGGCCGGAGTCGCGATCCAGGCAAAGTGCAGCAAGTGGCTTGGCCGCACCGCCTCGAGCAGCGCCTCGGTGCCGGCCGGATCGAGCAGATCGGCACGGTGCACGTGCGTGGCGGATCCCAGTGCCTGATCCGGACCGGCCGCACCGCTCGAGGGCGAGATGACGGCATGAACCTCGTAGCCGGCCGCGCGCAGCGGCGCCAGAGTCTGGCGGCCGATGAAACCGCCCGCTCCGGTCACCAGGGCGCGTCTAGGGGTGGGCACGGAACCCGGCCGCATCGAGCAGCGGCAGAGCCGCATCGCGCGCGGAGATGACCGTCGGGGCGAGCGGCCATTCGATCCCGAGCAGCGGATCGTCCCAGCGCACGCCGCGCGCGTGATCCGGTGCATGGGGCACCGAGATCATGTACAGCACTTCACTGGCGTCGCGAAGCGTGACGAATCCGTGCGCGAAACCTTGCGGAATGTACAGCGTGCGGTGGTTGCGCTCGCTGAGCTCGGCGCCGAACCAGCGCAGATGGGTCGGCGAGCCGGGGCGCAGGTCGACGATCACGTCGAATACCGCTCCGGCCGTGCAGCGCACCAGCTTCTCCTCGCCGTGAGGGGCGGCCTGGAAGTGCATCCCCCGCAGCGTACCGAGCCGTGCATTGAACGAGACGCTGCATTGGGGCATCCGGGCTGCCAGACCGCGCGCGGCGAATTCCCCGGCATCGTAGCTGCGCGCAAAGAATCCGCGCTCATCCTCGTGGCGTTCGAGCTCGATCGTGTATGCGCCGGGCAATGGCGATTCGACGAAGATCATGGATCGGCGCGAACCAGCGGAATCGGAATGACGAACCGGCCGCCCCAGGCGTGGATGCCGGCGAGCTGGCGCCGGATCTCATCCTGCAGATTCCAGGGCAGGATCAGCACGTAGTCGGGCCGCGCGCGCATCAACTCCTCGGGCGACACCACCGGGATGTGAGTTCCGGGCAGCCACTTCGACTGCTTGTGCGGATTGCGGTCCGCGACCATGGCGACGTCGGCGCTCGTCGCCGTGCAAAAATTGAGCAGCGTGTTGCCCTTCGCCGCCGCACCGTAGCCGGCCACGGTTTTGCCATCGCGCCGCGCCTGGGCGAAGAATTCCCGCAGCGCCGTCCGGCAAGCCTCGACCCGCTGCGCAAAGCGCTGGTAGGTCTGAAGGTCTTGAAGTCCCGCCGCCGCTTCCTGCCGTCGCAGGGCGTGCAGCGCTTCGCTGTCCTCGGGATCCCGGCGCTGCGAGTGCACGGCAAAAATGCGCAGCGAGCCGCCGTGCGTCGGCAGCCGCTCCACATCGTGGATCCGCAATCCATGCCGGCCGAACACCTGCTCGATGGCATACAAGGAGATGTACGAATAGTGTTCGTGATAGATCGTGTCGAACTCGACCTGCTCGATCAGTTCGAGCAGGTGCGGGAATTCCATGGTCACGGTGCCGTGCGGCGCGAGCAGCCGTGCGATGCCGGCGACGAAATCGTTCATCCGCGGCACGTGCGCGAGCACGTTGTTGCCGATGATCAGATCGGCGCGCCGGCCCTGCTGCGCGAGCTTGAGTGCGAGGCTCTCGCCGAAGAACTCCACCAGCGTCGGCACGCCGATGCGCTCGGCCGCCGCCGCCACCGTGTCGGACGGGTCGATACCGAGCACCGGGACACCCATGGCGAGGAAATTTTTCAGCAGGTAGCCATCGTTGCTCGCGAGTTCCACGACCAGGCTGTCCGCGCCGAGCGCAAAGCGCCGGCGCGCCATTTCGCAGTAAGCGCGCGCGTGCGCCAGCCATTCATCGGAGTAGGAGGAGAAGTACACGTAGTTGCCGAACAATTCCTCCGGCGCCACGTCGTAATCCACCTGGACCAATCTGCACCGCTCACACACCTTGGCGCGCAGCGGATAGCGCCGCTCCCCGGCGGCCGCGGCGAGCGAGGAAAGAAATGCGTTCGACGGCGGCTGCATGCCGAGATCCGCCATGGTGACGGATAGCCGGCCGCCGCAGGAACGGCAGGCGCTTACCAGACCTACCACCTTGCACCTAGCCTTGCCAAAGTTTCCAGGGCGCGGCGCCGCTGTCCCAGAGCGCGTTCAGATGCTGTTTGTCGCGCAACGTGTCCATCGGCTGCCAGAATCCCCGATGGACCCACGCGGCGAGTTCGCCGTTCGCCGCCAGATGCTCCATCGGCTCGTTCTCCCACACGGTCTGCAGGCCGTCGATCAATTCGAGCACGCTCGGTTCGAGCACGAAAAATCCGCCGTTGATCAAGCCGCCCTCGGTCTGCGGCTTCTCCTCGAACGAGATCGCCCGCGAGCCTTCGATCACGACGCGCCCGAAGCGCGCCGGCGGGCGCACACAGGCCACCGTCGCCTTGCAGCCGCGCTCGGCATGAAACGCGATCTCGGCGCCGATGTCGATGTTCGCCAATCCGTCGCCGTAGGTCATGCAAAACGGCTCGCCCGCATTCAGATACTTTCCCACCTGCAACAGCCGTCCCGCCGTCATGGTGTCCTCGCCGGTGTCGACCAACGTCACCTTCCAGGGCTCGCTGCGGCAGTCGTGGTATTCGACCCGGTTCGCACCCATGTCGAAGGTCACGTCGGCCTGGTGCAGGAAGTAATTCGCGAAGTATTCCTTGACCATGTAGCCCTTGTAGCCGAGGCACACGATGAACTCGTGCACGCCGAACGAGGCGTACAGCTTCATGATGTGCCACAGGATCGGCCGGCCGCCGATCTCCAGCATGGGCTTGGGGCGCGTGCTTGACTCCTCGGCGATGCGTGTACCCTTGCCGCCGGCGAGAATGACGCACTTCATCCGCATCAACTCCTCAAGTTGCGATAGCGCGCAATTTGCGCTTCGGAAAAGCTCAGCATGTCCTCACCCGCCGCATGGGCACGGTACCAGTCTGCCGTCCATGCGAGCGCCTGTTCGATGCCGAGACGGGGGCGCCATCCGAGGGCCCGTTGCGCCAGCGCGGACGACAGGGTCAGGGCGCGCGCTTCGTCGGGCTGCACCGCCGCCTCGGGCTCCCAACCGGGCCTGCCTTCGAAGCGTGAACCGAAGGCCTCCACCACGGTTCGGACCGAGCAGAAGGATGCCGGATCCGGTCCGAAATTGACAGCGCGCGGCGCGTCAGCGCGCGCCTGCACCAGTGCGCGGGCGAGCGTGAGGTACCCGCCGAGCGGTTCGAGCACGTGCTGCCAGGGCCGCACCGCGTCCGGATAGCGCAGCGTGACCGGGCCGCCCGCGGCGAGCGCCCGTACACAATCGGGAATCAGCCGGTCGACCGACCAGTCGCCGCCGCCGATGACATTGCCGGCGCGTGCGGTGGCGATGGGCGGTCCCGCAGCGAAGAAACTGTCCCGGAAGCTCGCCGTCAGCAGTTCGGTGCAGGCCTTGCTGTTGCTGTACGGGTCGTGTCCGCCGAGCCGATCGGTCTCCTCGAACGGGCGGCCGGTGCCGTCGTTCTCGTACACTTTGTCGCTGGTCACGATCACCACCGCCTCGAGGGACTTCGCGGCCCGGCAGGCCTGCAACAGCGTCGCGGTCCCCACGACGTTGGTCGCATAGGTGGCGAGCGGATCGCGATACGATTCACGCACCAGCGCCTGCGCCGCCATGTGGATCACGATGTGCGGATCGGCGGCGCGCAGCGCCGCGTGCACGGCGGCCGGATCGCGGATGTCGGCGATGATCGACCCGGCGGCATCGCCGACGAGGTCCCACAAATTTGGGGCGGCCGCGGGCGCCAGGGCGAAGCCGCTGACGTCAGCCCCGAGCGCGCGCAGCCACAGCCATAGCCAGGGGCCCTTGAACCCGGTGTGCCCGGTGACGAGCACACGCCGGCCCTGCCAGAAACTCTCCTCCGCCGTGGGCTGCACCGGCACCTCAAGGCTCCGGTGTCGGCCGTTCGTCGGGCTGCCAGTACGCCGCGAGCGCACGCAGCGCGGGGGCGGCGCGGCGCGAACCCAGAAGATCGGCGAGGCGGATTTGCAGGTTCAATAATTTGCGCGCGTTGCGCACCATCAGAAAGACGTCCTTGTACTGCCCGCGCCCCTGGGTCACGAAGGCGATCTTGAGCGCATCGCAAACCAGGGCCAGCGGCAATTTGTACACTCGCGAGCGCGCCGCGAACGGATCGCGCACCAGCGCGGCGAAGCGCCGATCACGGCACAGCAGCCAGGTGGCGACGCGCTCCATGATGAAAATCTTCATCTGCACATTCTGTTGCCCCCGGTAGGAGGTCGGCGTGCACAACTCGCGCCCGAGCGGATCGAGCGGCGACTCGGCCATGACGAACAGGCGCTCGGTGACCTCGAGCCACGCGCGCCAGAAGCGCGGCCTGGCGATGAAATAATTC